>OIXA01000509.1_pt1 | contig 56443 bp, 76 predicted proteins | sample 1587721 | NCBI WGS metagenome assembly OIXA01 (sample SAMEA3888900, study PRJEB22519) | human gut metagenome | biome: human gut; feature: human-associated habitat; material: faeces | place: Denmark | collected 2013
AAAGATAAGATTTAGATAATTATCTTTCTATATTAATATATAGTTTTCTAAGGTTAACTTCACATATATTATATATGTTATTAAGTTAAATATCTAAGTAAAAAATATCAAACATTATAAAAAGCAATATGGCAAGAATTAACACTACAAAGATGCTTAGTAATGATGGGTATTTTTCAAGTAATGACTATAATCCTGATCTTTCTAATCAAACAATGACTGTATCACCTCTTGTGGCAGATTAGTATGACTACGCTATGACTGATGATATAGTCTTATTACATGAAAGAAAAGATACAGAAGAAATATTATATAACATATGGATTAATTCACCATATGCTAAACAATATGAAGTAAATTCTTCTACTTTTGTCATACCAAAGATACCTAAAGAAGAAACAAGCAAAATCTTTTATTACATGAAAAATAAGCTTGCAGAAGTAAAAACATTATCTGCATATGAAATGGTAATCGCTATAAATGAATTCTTTAATTTTAATTATGATTATGTGGTAAAGAAAGTATTATCACCTAAACTTAAAGCAGAGATATTAGCAGATTATTATAATAATGGAATGAAAGAAAGAATGGATAATAATGCATCTGTGAAATTATTTTAATATATTATTAATATAACACTATTATATGAATACAGAACTATTAGAAAAACTTAATAAATTACATGAACAAATTCAAACGACAAAAGGTCAAATTGAATCATGTAAAACATTAAAGCATTATCGTAATATAAGATGGATTATGAGAGGATATGATCATGATTATATCAATATGGTATTAAGTGATGATGAAATGCTATTAATGGAAGATTTTCTTGATAAATTGATATACAAGAAAGAAAAAGAATTAAATGTTCTTAAAGAACAATTTTCTAAATATTAATAATTTTTGTTTATTTTTTATAAAATAAACTGGTGAAACGTGATATTAAAGTGGAGATTCGAACTAAGATGACATCAGAAAAAATTAGTATTTTAATGTAACAGAAGTTTATTATGAGATTTATTAAGTCAAAGGAAAGCGAATTACATCCTAATTATGTATCAAGAGTAATTCGCATTAAGGAAGAGGATTTTTCTCCACATCCTCATCCAGATGTAACAAAGTTAAAGTGTTGCAGAATTGGTGGAGATACTATATATAATGTTATTGTAAGTATAGATTCAAAACCTGGAAAGTATGTATTTTTCCCTGCAAGTACAAAGATCAATCCTGAATTTTTACGATATGCTAACTTATATCGCGATCCTGAAATGAATAGTAATCCAAATAAGACAGGATTTTTTGAAGAGAATGGTAGAGTAAAGTCACTTAAATTAAAAGCATCCTATGAAAAAACAGATCCATTAACGGGAGTAAAAGAAAATATATTTTTACCTAATGGTGTTTCAGATGGATTTTTGATTGAATTACAAGTTGTTTTAAATTTTATATTAGATACGTTTAATATAGAAGTAAATGAAAATGATATACCTGATGATACATGGTTTGATACTATTGAACATGAAGGAAAGGTTTGCTGGTTATCTAAGAAGTTTATTCCTAAAGTATTTACAGCAAAGAATAAAACAGGTGGTGATCAATCAAGATATAAGAGACGACAAAAGAAATTAAAGAGGTTTAATAGAGTTATACCTGAACAGTTTAGATTTCATTATGATTCAACATTGGTAAAGAAGGTACCATTTGTTGTACAACCTACTGATTATATTCATATTTCAGGTAAGATGCATGGGTCAAGTTCGATTTTTTCTTACGTTTTATGTAAGCAGCAGTTAAATTGGAAGCAGAAACTTGCAAAGTATTTAACTGGTTATGAATTTAATAAGTATGATTATTTATATGCATCTAGAACTGTTATTAAGAATCAATATATCATGAAAGAAGCAGGGAAAACCGGTAATGTTTATCATGTTGGTTTTTATGGATGCGATATATGGGGTGAAGCATTTAAAATTGTTAAGCCACATCTTATTAAAGGAATGTCAGTTTATGCAGAAATTGTAGGATATACATCAACTAATAAGTATATACAACAAGATTATGATTATGGATGTGTTCCTTTGAAGGATGGTGAAGATTATACATATGGAAAGCATTTTAAGGTTTATGTATATCGTGTAACATTAACAAATGTCGATGGTGAAGTACATGAATTTTCACCAAGAGAAGTTCAAATATGGTGTAAGAATAATGATCTTGTTGCAGTTCCTGAATATTATTATGGTAAAGCAAAAGATTTGTATCCAGATCTTGATATAACAAATCATTGGCATGAAAATTTCTGGAATCGTATGGCATCCGATAAAAATTTCTATATGGAAATGGATTCACCTGATTGTATAAATAAGGTTCCACATGAAGGTGTTGTTATTAAGATAGATGATATGATTCCACGAGCATTCAAATTAAAGAGTTACCGCTTTTGCAATAAGGAAGAGAAAGAGTTAGATACAGGTATAACTAATATTGAAGATGCACAATCTGAAAATATTGATAATGATGATTCAAATAGTTATATTGATGAACAATAATTAATAAATGATGATATTATGTTGGAAAAATATAGTATCATCATTTTTTTGTTTTAAAAAATATGTGTATCTTTGTGATGTAATAATTCAATTATAAAAATAAGAAATATGAATACAACATTAATAGAAATGATTAAAAACGAATATAAGAATCGTTTTAATAAAGAATTGACAGATAATGATACATTAAATACATTAGCTGCAGAAGCATCATATATTCAGCAGGAAACATCAGATCTTATTATTGATAAGGATGAGTTTGCAAAGTTTTCTGTAATGTATGCATTTGATCGTGTATTTAATACTAATACTTGTATGGATTTTCTTCCTTTTGATAATACTATTCTTGATGATCTTTCTTTTTAATTGATTGTTTAATAATTAATATATAAAAATGAGTAATATTAAATTTTTCCCTATGGACCATCCAGATTTTTGGAGTCGTCCACAATATTTGAAGACTGGTTATACATTTCGTAATGGTGGTGGTGAAGGTGATATTGTATTTACATTATTGGAAGATTTCGATGAAGAGAAGTGTAATGATGTAAAAGTATTATGTCATAATATTCGTACTGGATTTACGCATACAGAAACATGGGATGATACACAGTATTTAGAAGCATCATTTCGTAATGGTGAATATTTTCATTATAATAAAAAGTGCGATTGGTTAACAGAATATTATAAAAATTAAAAATAGAATGGAAACAATTATAATTTATATGCTGATCGCTATTATTATATCAGCTATTTGTTCTTTGTGTGAAGCATGTTTGTCTTCAACACCAATGTCGTTTGTATCAACACTTAAAGGAAAATCAGGTGCTGATATTTTGCGAAATTTTAAAGAGAATATGGATAAACCTTTATCTGCTATTCTTATTATTAATACAATAGCAAATACAGTAGGTGCATCTATTGTTGGTTCTGCTGCTTCTTCTTATGCTGTTGAGCAAGGTATTGATGGTGCAACATTTATTGGTATTATATCTGCAATATTTACTGTTCTGATTCTTATGTTTGCAGAAATAGTACCAAAAACTATTGGTGCAAATTATTGGAAATCACTTACATTGTATATAACTCGTGTAATTAATGTAATGATTTATATTACATATCCATTAGTAAAATGCTTGAATTTTATTACACGTCTTATGAGTAATGAAAATGCTGTTTCAATTTCACGAGAAGAAATTATAGCGATGACTGATGAAGGTGCAAAAGAAGGTGTTATTGATAAGAAGGAAAATATGATTATTCAGCGTATATTAAAACTTAATCAATATAAAGCAGAAGATATTATGACACCTGCAAGTGTTGTATATTCAGTTGCAGATTATGCAAATCTTTCTAAGAATAGTAGTTTATATGAGAGCCTTACCGATGGTAGTACATTTTCTCGTATTCCTGTAATGAATAAAAACAATTATTGTGTTGGATATATTCTTAAAGACGAGTTGGATTTGAATGATACAGATAATGTAAAGATTTCTGATATTACACATTCAATTCATAACTATATTGATTCTACAGATGTTGCAGATATATTTAATGATATGGTAAAAAATCATGAACATATTTCCGCAATTACAGATGAATATGGAACATTTAGAGGTATTGTAACATTAGAAGATGTTATTGAAACAATTTTGAATATTGAAATTGTTGATGAAACAGATGATGTTCAGGATATGCAGGAATATGCAAAAGAGCAGTATCATGAAGTAATGAAGGATAACATTTAATATAAACAAATAGTTACCTAATGAATATAATATAAAAATAATTTTATATATGAGTAATATTTTAATTATTCCTGATATACACGGACGTACATTCTGGAAAGAATGTATTAAATGTGAATGTGATGAAATTATATTCTTAGGTGACTATTTGGATCCATATAATTATGAAGGAATATCAAAACAAGATGCATTAGATAATTTTAAAGAGATTTTAAAATTTAAATCTGATAATTATGATAAGGTAACATTATTATTGGGTAATCATGATATGGAATATATTTCATATAATTTACCACGGGATCGTTATGATAGTAAAAACGGGAAAGAAATAAGACGATTATTTTTGGATAATATTGATATGTTTAATCTTGTAACATATCGTTATATTAAAAATAAATTTATATCATTTAGTCATTCAGTAATTGGTCAATGTTGGATTAATAATATTAAAAATATAGATAATAAAATTAATAGTATGAATATTATTGATTTTATTACATACCTTAATGATTTAGTTAAATCCAGTGATGAAAGAAAAATGGGAAATATTTTGAATCATATAGGATATTCAAGAGGTGGATATGATCCATATGGTTCTGTTATATGGGCTGATGTAAATGAAGCATTAGAATTTTGTTGGGAAGATAGAGAGAAAGTTAATAAACCAAAAGATATTGATTATCAAATTTTTAGTCATACTCAACAAAGTGAATTGCCTATTATAACTAAATATTATGCATGCTTAGATTGCAGAGCAGGTTTTTTACTTAATTCAGAAGGTATACTTAGGAATATTACTAATAATGAAAAAGAATTTACTATTTTATTTAATTTAATTGATAATGATTGATTATAGTGTTAATTATAGACGATATTGGTGGCATAAACGTTATGCAATTGTTTTTGTTACTAAATTAAGCACGATTACTTGTACAGGTACTAAATATACCGAAGACTATGAAGAAGGTTTTCAAACTGATAGTATTGATGTATATAAAGAATATTTAAAAACGTTATTAGATAAAAATCTAAAATGTTGTGTTATTGATAGAAAATACAAAAAGCTTCTATTTAATAATATTAATAATGAATCAGATAATTATAATACATATTCTGATTATTGTATATTGGAAAAATATATTGGTGATAATAAAACAATTATAGATTTTATGGAATTTAATTATAATACTAATATATATTCAACATTATTAAATAGAGATAAAAATGATATGTATTTTCAAGCTAACATGAAATATAAGGAATACTTAAATAAAGTATGGAATAAGCATTAAAAATATACAAAAATACATATATATTTAAACTTTTTATTGTTTTAATTATATATGAATATATAACATATTAATTTTAAAGATATTATAAATGGAAAATTCAAATGTAGCAATGTTTAATGATAAGGGCCAGGTAGAAACCCTTACTCAAAGTCAGTATAACTATGATCAGCGAATTGCTGTTATGTCTGCTGATGAGAAAGCAAAGTATTTACAGAAGACGGAGAAGCTGGATCGTCATGATATGACTACAGTGACTTCATATGGTAAAGAATTGAGTTCTGTTATTTCCCGTAATGGCGATAATCTTCTTAATTCTGTTCGTGGAGATAATTCGTCTGTTGTTGTACAGCTTACAAATGAACTTCTTAGTCAGCTTAATCTTATTGATATTGATGAGATTAATACTAATACTAGATGGAAGAAATTCTGGAGAAATTTCCCTATTATTGGAAAGATGATGACTTCTGTTGAGTCTATTATGGCTAAGTATGATACTATTAAAGATAGTGTTACAAAGATTGGTGAAAAGATTGATACTGCACGTACAGTTGCATTACGTGATAATTCAACACTTAATCAGATTTTTGACGCTAACGTTTCATATATTGAGCAGATTCGTGAACTTATTCTTGCTGCAAAGATTCGTGAACAGACAGTTAAGGATGAACTTGAAAACATGAAGGCTCATGCTAATGATTATGAGATGTATGAGATTAATGATACACAAAATTTCATTAATCAAATTCAGAAGAAGATTGTTGATATGGAAACAACTGAATATGTTTTGACACAGAATCTTCTTCAGATACGTGCAACCCAGCAGAATAATGTTGCTATTGCAGATAAGTCTGATAATATTGTAAATAATGTTTTGCCATTGTGGAAGAATCAGATTTCTATCAGTATTATTATGAATAATCAGAAGAATTCTATTGAGGCACAGCAAAAGATTACTGATACGACTAATAAGATTTTGCGTGAAAATGCAAAGGCACTTCATATGAATTCTGTTAATGTTGCTAAGGCAAGTGAAGAGTCAGTTATTAAGCTTGATACACTTAAGGACACTACACAGGAACTTATTCAGACAATTCAGGAAGTTAAGAATATCCATGATCGTGGGGCAGAAGAGCGTAAGGAATATGAATCTCATTTGCGTGAGTTTGCACGTCAACTTGAAATTTCATTAACAGATAACAATAATAAGTAAATAGTATGGGATTGTTTTTAATGGAAGCAGAACCAAAGAAAGCAGAACTTACTACAAATAAGGAGCAAGAGCAAGAAGCATCTATTGAGCCTTCTGTTGAGGTAACAAAACAGGATGCAAAAAATAATGCTAAAGCTCTTGTAAAAAAGAAGTTTGTAGTTGGTAAGAAATATATGCTTAGACAGAAATCTGTTTGTGGTTCTAGGGAGATTATAAAGAAATATGTATGTAAGAAATTTATTTATACAGTAAAAGATGAACTTCTTAATATACTTATTCTTAAACAGGTAGAAGGGCCAAAAGGAACAATTTTTACATTAAACCGTAATGATTGTAAGCGTTATCATATTAAATATGAACCGGGTCTTCAAGTATTTTCTATGGAATTTAATTGGATTCCATGTAAGTAAAAAAATAAATTGAAATAATATAGACTTTATTTAAATTATAGAGTAATATATTTACAATTAAGTTAATCAAATAACAAATAAAGAAAATAATTTATGTCAAAAAATAAATTTATTAAACTTCATTCAAAAGAAGATAATAGTGTTATTATTGCAAGAATTTCAAAGATTAGTCTTGTAACTACAGATAATGATTATTCTGGTAAAATGACAACTGTATATTTTGATGATGAAAATATTGATTCAATTACAGTCAATGAAACACCAGAGAAGATTTATCAAAATATTGTAGAGTTGGATAATACCGATTTTTTGAAACTTCATTCAAGTGATGATAATGCAGTTATGATTGTAAATACAAATATTATTTCTGTTATTTCACAATCAGAAGAGGATGGAAAGAATGTAACTACAATGTATTTCAATAATGAATCTATTGAATCCGCTTCATTTAATGAATCACCAGAACGTATTTATAAAATGATGGAGATTACTAATAATGATGTAGTTACATCAGATAATAATGAAACTAAGTAATTATAGTTAAAGATATACGTTTATAAAAAAATAGTAGTATAACTGAATCTATAGGCTAAACCAATATGTTTTTATGAACATTCCTTTTATTAGATAAGTAGCAAAGATATTAATAATGAGAATATAGCTATGAATGTATATATGTTTACAATTATAAATAGAATAATTTAGATAGAATATAAATAGAAATTATAAATAAAGTAACATATATATTTCTAATAATTTTTATGAATCTAATAAAAACATGAATTAGATACTATTTATTAGTTACTTCAGTTTATTATGAAGGTATTATTGAAACTTTAATTTAATAGTACGATGATATTATACCCTCGAAAGTTAATTTGAAGATTGTGAAATAATATATTGGAATTGAAAATGATAAGAATATTATTTATAAAGAATATTACATTGTAATATTTAATATCGATATTATAATTTGAAAATGATATGAAAATATATTCTGGATCAGTTGGATGATTAATGAGTAAAGAATGTCCCTGTATTGTGGGAGGTTATTTTAAAGTGGAGATTTTATTGGAATTTTAAATTTTGAATAATTATTAAAAACATACTATTAATTTTTAAAGGATATAACTCTAAAGGTTATATCCTTTTTTATTTTATATAAAAATAAATTAAACAATTAACATATATTTGAATATAATATTTAAACAAAAATTGATTTTTTAAATATGCAAAAGGGTAATATTGGAGTTACTAGTTAGGATATTTTTCCATTAATCAAGAAATTTATGTATAACGACCAGGATATTTTTATCCGTGAGATCGTAAGTAATGCAGTTGATGCATCAGAGAAGTTAATTAAAGTTATTAGTGCAAATGAGTATACAGCAAATCCAGATGATTTAAAAGTTACAGTTACTATTAATCATGAAGATAATACGATTACTGTTTCTGATATGGGTATTGGTATGACTGCTGATGAAATAGAAAAGTATATTAATCAGATTGCATTTTCAGGAGCAAATGACTTCTTAGAGAAATATAAGGATACACAGATCATTGGTCATTTTGGACTTGGATTTTATTCAAGCTTTATGGTAAGTTCAAAAGTTGAAATTGTATCAAAGTCATATAAAGAGAATTCAAAAGCATGTAGATGGACATGTGAAGGAACTACAGAGTTTACACTTAAGGATGATGATAAAGAATCCGTAGGTACCGATGTAATTATGCATATTTCTGATGAATATAAGGAGTATGTAAATGAAAGTAAACTTATGGAACTTTTAAAGAAGTATGCAGAATATTTACCTATTCAAATTTATCTTAAAGATGTTCCTGCACCAACTACTGATTCATCTACCGGTGAAGTTACATATCCAGAATCACATGAAACAAAAATTACACGAGATGAACCTTTGTGGTTAAAATCTGCATCAGAACTTAAAGATGAAGATTATATCAAATTCTATAAAGAAACATTCCCTAATAGACCTGAACCACTTTTCTGGATTCATATTAATATTGATACACCGTTTACATTTAAGGGAATTCTTTATTTCCCTGCATTTGATCAGAAACATCCTATTTTTGAGCGTAAACATCTTAATTTGTATTGTAATCGTGTATTTGTGACAGATGATGTAGATGGAGTATTGCCAGATTATTTGAGCCTTCTTCATGGTGTAATTGATTCTCCTGATATTCCATTGAATGTGTCTCGTTCAGTTCTTCAAAATGATGCTAATGTTAAGAAGATTAGTTCACATATTACTAATAAGGTTATGAGTTCACTTCGTACACTTATGAAGAAAGATAGAGAAACATATGAGAAAAAGTGGGAAACAATTAAAACATTCATTAATCTAGGTGTTGTAACAGAACCTAATATTTTTGATAAAGCAAAGGATATTATTCTTCTTGTTGATACTGATAATAAGATGTATACTTTTGATGAATATTATGATAAGGTATCAGAAACACAGAAAGATAAAGATGGTAAAGTTGTATATTTGTATACATATGATACTGCTACACAATATACTTATATCGATGCTTTAAAGAAATACGGTTATAATATTCTGTTGTTTAATAGTCAATATGGAGCATTTGAAGTACATACATTCGAAATGAAATTACAGGAAAAGAATGTAACATTTAAACGTATTGATGCAGATGTACCAGAAAACCTTATTAAGAAAGAAGATGATACAACTAAGAAAGAAAAACCTGTATCTGAAAATATCAAGAGTATGTTAGTGTCTATGTTTGATTGTATTGAACTAAATCTTCCTAAAATTACACATCAGTATATTGTTCAGCAAGATGGTAAAGATGCACTACCTATTACTATTGTTGCCGATGAATTTTTCCGCCGTATGAAAGAAATGTCTATGCTTAATAATGCTGGTATGTATTTGGAAAATAATGCATCTATTAAGATTATTATTAATGCGGATTCTAAAGTTGTAAAGAAGATTATTAAGATTGCTGAAAAAGAAATTGGTCAGCAAATTAATGATATTAATGAAAAAGTTAAAGATATTAATACAAGATTGGAAGCTGCTGATACAGATGATGCAAAGAATTCTATTAAAAAAGAACTTGATAATATTATTGCAGAGAAAAAGGAAATTATTAATAAACATGCACATGCAGATAGTCATATTCATGAATTAATTGATATTGGTTTGTTACAGTATGGATTATTATCAGGTGAAGATTTGGCAGCATTTGTTAAGAGATCTATAAAGATGATTGAAAAGTAATTTAATATATAAAAGAGAGTACGTTTTGTAAACAACTACTCTCTTTTTACTTTTTACAAAAGTAGACAAATAATAAATATTAATATAAAATAATTAAATTAACAAATTAAAATTAAATTAACAATGTATCGGTATCATAATCTCTTAAAGAATTTTAATCCATTTGTGATAACAAGTGTATTTGTATTATTTTTAATTGTAATGTTTACATTTGCAATTCCTACATTGATAAATACTGCATCTACAATGATGAATTTTATTGCCATTATTTTTATTTTATTTACAATTTATATATGTATTATTGTAATGAGATATTATAATGATTATTATATGCGACATTATCAGAAATACAAGGAAGAAAGAGAAAAGAAAATTAAAGATTAATTTATTATTTTAATTATTAAATTATATGAAGAAAATCGTATTGAATTTGATTGTCATACTAATGACATGTATGAGTTTTGTATCTTGCGCTTATGAGAGAGTAGATGCAGGATGTGAAGGTATTTATGTAAATCTTTATGGTGATGATAAAGGAGTAGGTGAAGTTAGCCTATGTTCAGGAGCTGTGTGGTATTGTCCATTGACACATGATGTATTTGAATATCCTACATATATTCAGACTGTAGATTATCCATCATTTGAAGTTAATAGTAAAGATGGTACAAAATTTACTGTTGATCCTGCAGTTCTTGTAAAAATAGAAGATGGTAAATCACCTCTTATTTTTAAAAAGTATAGAAAGCAGCTTGATGAAATTGTAAAGAATACTTTATACGTTTATATCAGAGATGCTGCGCGTATTGAATTTAATAAGTATACAGCAGATCAGATTGTATCAAATCGAGAAGCAGTAGATAAATCATTTGAGGAACGTGTAAGAAAATCATTTGCAAAAGAACATTTTATTCTTCAGCAATTAACACCTGGTATTGGTTATCCTAAATCATATGAAGAAGCTATTAATGCTAAGAATAAAGCAATTCAAGATGAAATGCGTGTCAGCAATGAGATCCGCGTAGCTGAGGCAGAAGCAAAGAAAAAAATTGTTCTCGCAGAAGCGGAAGCAAAGGCAAACAAATTGAAAGAACAATCACTTACACCATTGCTTATTCAGAAAATGGCAATTGAAAAGTGGTCAGGAAATCTACCGGATACATATGTAGGTAGTCATGGTATTCCTAATTTGATTTTAGGAAAGTAATTTTTATATTTTAATCTCTAATAATTTTCATAATTATTAGAGATTTTTTATTTTTATAAAGTAAACAAAAAGTTGTTTATTCTATAATATATATAGATTAAATAACTTTTAAATATAATTAATTATGGATTTTACAATTAAAGGAAATAATAATGAAGTATCAGTTTCTAAGGATACTATTAAAAAGTTGATAGAACTTTTACAGCATGTAGATTGTACATGTGTATGGTCAGAGCATGATAATCAATATATTAAGGTTAATGATATTCCTAATAATATTGTTAATGAACTTATTGTAAAATTGAAATTATCAAAATAATGGAAGATAATAAAGATATTGAAATTATTGAACAACCAGTAAAGAAGAAGAGAGGACGACCACGTAAAGTACATCCTTATGAAGAATTCCAACCATATATTAAAGAAACATTTGCTAATTATCTTAACGATAATTATGATATGATATATTTGTTTATGAATGCAAATAAGCGAATTGATAAAAGATTTTGGAATGCTATATATGAACATGTAAGAAAATTGAATAATAAATTATATGAAAAATATTCATGTGGTTTTAAATTTAATGAATATACATATAGACCAGATGTACAATGGAGAGATATTGATGAAGTTCGTGAAACTCAACGAAAAAATGCAGTAAAGTATTTTTATGAAAACGAAAATTTAGATCCTATATATAAAGCATATATGATATTTACTCATATGAAACTTTATATTAGTGAATCTAGTAAAGAAATGAAAGTATGAAAATCATATCAAAATATAAGGATTTCTATGACTCATATGGATTTATTCTTGGTAAACCAGATGAGAGTATAACTTATGTCCGTACAACAGAAGTTATAGATGATGACAATAAACAATATAAATCAATCATCAAAAAACTTTATGATTATGGACATTTGTATTTTCATGTTTATGGATTTAAAGAAGATTATGTTGCATGGGTAGAAAGTGTTGTATGTGGTATATATCCTTATATATACATATGTCCTTTTTATGTGATTATGCAGCAATTAAATAAAGGCAGAACTTTTATACCTATTGATTTAAAGCCTATACCAATATCAGAAGAATTTGTACATAATAAAAGTAAAAGAGAACATATTTATAATAAGGTACAAACAAAATTTGATGAGTATTGCGATAAAAATAATATAAGAGGAAAATTACATATACAAAAAATTAGGGAAAATAATTATTCATGGAATAAATCAATATTTAAGTTTGAAACTCAAAGTTGGAAGATAGAAAACCCTGATGTATTCAGAGAATTAAATGTACCAACTTTTATGTATGTATGTAAAAATGATGATATTGCAAGATATGTTAAAGATTATGGATTAACACTTAATCCAATATTTGTTAAACAAAATTTTGATGTATTAGGCACTAATAGAACCAGAATAATTAATGAACAGAATGTTTATATAGATATAGAAAATTTTTTGTGGGAAATGAAAAAGGAACCTGAATCAATTCCTGATAATAAAACAAAAATTATAAATGCAGGTTTTGATTTGAAAACATCATTTAGAAATATGTAACATTTTATTATGAGAATAGTAACAGTTAAAAATGATAAAGGTATATACATACCACCATTTATGTCTGACTTTACAAAAGAAGAGTCAGACCTTATTGGTAAATTATGGGATATATCAACTAAACATGGATACATAGCAGATTCACTAAGTGGTACACAATGTTTAGCATTAATGTATGATGAACTTCCATGTTATTTTAAAATTTTATTTAAAAATGTAGAAAGAACAGAAGTATCATATGAAGATTATGAACGAGGTTTTTGGTAATTAATTTATGAAACAAGAAAGAAAAACAGTAGTAGCAGGTCCACATATATTAAAGTTTAATATATCAGATATTAATAGAATATTTTTTACTAGTGATATACATGCAAATCATGCGAATATTATAAAATACTGTAATAGACCATTTACAGATGTTAATGAAATGAATCAGGTTTTATTTAAGAATTTAAATGATTCATTATCAAGTATAGATAATGCTATACTTATAAATTGTGGTGATTTTATCTTTAGTAATGTAAGTACATATGATGAAATGGTTAATAATATTAAAGCTGAAAAAGTTTATAATATAATTGGTAATCATGATGTAAAAAACGTGTTACAGAGAAGAAATATAGTACTTTATAATGAAGAAAGTAAAGTATATTGGAGTACAGAACTTATTGTACAAATATATGATGATTATAAAGATAAAATAATTCTACAGTTTACAGTATCACATTATCCACATTGTGATGGACAATTTTTAGGTAAATTTAATATTCATGGTCATTTACATACACCAAAAAATATAGAAGATTATACAGGTACAGATGCGAATATTGCTAAAAAGTTAAAAGAAAAAGCAATGACATATGATGTTGGCGTAGATGGAAATGATTATAAACCAGTAAAGTTAGCTGATATATTAACAGGAAATTTAATTCAATATCAACTTAGAGATATTGATTTTAATTATTGGAAAAATAAAATTAAAAATATTTAAAATATTTAAGTGCTAATAAAGTTTATTGTAAAACTTTATTAGCATTTTTTTGTATAATAATTAAATTATTATTTTGATATTTCATAGTATCAATGAATAAATAAAATACCTAAAATAAAATAGAAAGAAAACTAAATATGAAGGTAACAAAACGTGATGGTAGTTTTGAGAATTATAGTGTTTAGACAGTTAAACGTGCAGTTAGAGAAGCGTTTAAGTCAACAAAGACTAAATACTCAAAAGACACAATTTCTAATATTGTAAGTTCTATTACGCCATATGATGGCATTCCTGTAGAAGAAATACAGGATCAGATAGAAACAAGTTTGTATTCTCATGATCATCCTAAAGTTGCAAAAGAATTTATTCTTTATCGCAATAAGAAGAAGGAAATCAGAGAATGGGTTGCTAATAAAGAAGCATTTATTGAAAGATATAAAAATGCATCAAATACGGCAAATAGTACAATTGATGATAATTCTAACGTATCATCTAAGAACATCGGTGTATTAAATGCAGAAATTCATAAAGGTGATAATATTCTTGTAAGTAGAGGAATGATTACAAGAAAATTGAAAGAGTTATTCCCTGATTTTAAAGCAAAACAATATCAAAAAGATTTAAAAAATCATATTATCTATAAGAATGATGAGTCTAGCTTCGCAGGTGCTATAAGCCCTTATTGTGTTAGTGTATCTATGTATCCATTCCTTAATCATGGATTGGAAAAGATTGGAGGATTATCATGTCATCCACAAAATCTTGATTCCTATTGTGGTATGTATGTAAATCTTGTATTTGCTGTTGCAGCACAATTCGCGGGTGCTGTTGCAACATCAGAGTTTCTTGTATATTTTGATTATTTTGCACGTAAAGAATTTGGAGATGATTACTATTTACATAGTAAAGAATTCTATAAGATTGGTCCAAAATATCGTAAGTTACTTAATGAATCTAATTACTGGTGTAAAGATGTAGATACACTTAGAAAACACGATTTTGGTTCAGATGAATTAAATAAGTTGAGAGATGAACTTGTTTATAATTCAGAACGACCATTATCTGATGAAGAACTTAAAGAATATGAAACAGAACTTTCTAAATATGATGTAGAAGGTTCAATAAAAGATTTTACAAATCCTATTAAGATTGGGGATGGTACAAGAACTATTGGTTCATGTATACAACAATTCTTCCAACAAGTAGTGTGAATTGAACGCACCCCTAATCGGTGACGATTAGGTAAACTCCATGTGAATTGCAGGGACTCTAAAATAATAAAATTTTTGAATTTTTATTATCAAGGGAATCGTGCAGCCAAGCCTAATAATTAGGAAGGTTCAACGACTATCGAAAACATAGAATAAACAAATAAGAGTTTATTTGAAGAAGTGAGTAGAGTACATAACAAGTGTTATGGAAGTGCATGGCAACTTAAATTAATCAATTAAGTTGGAGAAATAGTCTAAACGAATGTTTAATTCCCTCTATTACTGAAATGTAATAGTTGTCTATAGAAATATAGAGCAGTTATAAAACTGAATATAAACTAACGATTTATATTTAATATATTTGATTCAATTAACCAACCCGCAGCATCGAGAGGTCTACAATCTGCATTTGTAAATTTCTCTTATTTTGATAAGCCTTTCTTTGAAGGCATGTTTGGCGAATTTGTATTTCCAGATGAAGAAGGTACAAGACCTTGTTTTGAAAGTGTTTCATGGTTGCAGAAAAATTTTATGATTTGGTTTAATAAAGAGCGCCTTCGTACGATAATCACTTTCCCTGTTGAAAGTTTTGCATTGGTATATAAGGATGGAAAGTTTGTAGATGAAGATTCTGCAGATTTTGTTGCAGAAGAATATTCTCGTGGTCATTCATTCTTTACTTATATGTCAGATACTGTTGATTCATTATCAAGTTGCTGTTTCGATGGTGATACACCATTTATGTTTGTAGAACCTCTTAATATGGAAGAGCATGGCGGTAATAATGCATATATGGTTTCATCTATTAAATATGCATATGAAAAATATAAAGATGATATAATTAATGTATATCATATGAATTTTAATGGTACTACAGGTAAATGTATAGGTGAATGGGTAAATGCAAAATTTGTAAAAGCACAAGCTATTCAGGAAGTACGAATTTATTTTAAACCAGATGATTTCAATCCAGATGAGTCAAGGAATGTAATGAGAGTTACACCGGATCATATATTCCCAGTTATTGATGATAATGGATTTATTAGAGATAAAAATGCATATTTGTTACAGACTGGAGATCAACTTATTTTTGAGTATGCACAATATATGGGATTATTTAGAGATGAATTTCCTGATAGAGATCAAGATTTAGTAAAACGTGCTATTTCTAAAGTTGAAATTGTAAATCTTGATGAACCAAAGGATTATTATTGTGTAGAGTTATGTGATAAAAATATTGAACCATATTTTTTGTTACCTAATGGAAATATTACACATAACTGTCGTCTTAAGAATAAGATTCAAACAAAGGAATTTAATTTTACAAATGGAAATCTCGGAATTCAAACCGGTTCAAAATCTGTAATAACATTAAATCTTAATCGTATAACACAAGATTGGTTTAATAGTGTTAAGAAAACAGGTGTAACAAAAGAAAATGTAGAAGAACATTATGATGAATTGTGTCATTATTTTGGTGACATTCTTGATAGAGTATACAAATATCATACTGCATATAATGAACTTCTATGGGATATGTATGATGCTGGTTTGCTTCCAGTATATAAGGCAGGATTTATTAGTTTAAATAAGCAGTATTTAACAATTGGATTAAATGGTCTTAATCAAATGGCAGAATTCTTAGGAATTACATGCAATATAAATCCTCATTATGAAAAATTATGTCAAACAATATTTGGATATATTAAGCAGAAGAATCAAGAAGCTGCAGGTATGTTTAATGGACATAAGCTCACGTTTAATACTGAGTGCGTACCGGCGGAAAGTCTTGCGATAAAAAATTATAATTGGGATAAAGAAGATGGATATTGGGTAAGTGATGATACAAATCTTTATGCATCTTATATCTTTAAACCAAATGATAAGAGCTTATCAATTTTCGATAAAATTACATTACATGGTCGTGATTATATCGGAGATTTCTTGGATGGTAGAACAAAAAGAACTGCCTGTTAAATCTTTTCCGTCTTATCAACGGGGTATAATATTAGAGAATATTATGCTAACGGTGGAGTCTAAACATAAGTTGTGAAACTAGATGCATGATAATACCGTGGGAAAATAATTGAATAAATTATAAGCCTGTATCGACTATCTCCGGATCGGGAGAGTAAGAATACTATTGATACGTATTTTGAAATGGATTTTGTTAAGTTATTTTATATACTTAATTAAGATATAGTCAGTGCCTATAGAAATATAGGATATGCTGCAACGGGTTCTGCGGCGCATCTCAATTTATCAGAACACTTGTCTAAGAAACAAATAAAACATATCATGCAATTTGCTGCACAGGTAGGATGTCAGTATTGGACATTTAATGTACCTAATTGTAAGTGTGAAGATTGCGGATATATATCAAAAACTCCATTTGATAAGTGTCCAAAATGTGGATCAGTTCATATAAGTTTATATGACCGTATCATAGGTTATTTAACTAAAATTTCGAACTGGTCTGACGGACGTCAACAAGAACAAAAGACACGTGTTTATTTAAATAGTGAAAATATTTAAGTTTTTATAACCTATTTTATTTTTAATAAGTTATAACATAAAGTATATGTTATAACTTATTTTTATTTAATGGGTTTAAATATTTAATATTTAATACTATTAAAATATTATAAATGAAATTATAATTAATGGATTATCAAAAAATTTATAATGATATTATTAATAATGCAAAAAATAGAAATATAAATAGTCATCAATATTTTGAAATGCATCATATTATACCAAAATGTATAGGTGGTAAAAATGATAATGGAAATTTAGTATAGCTTACATTACGTGAACATTTTATATGTCATGCATTGTTAGTTAAAATATATCCAAATAATAATTCTTTAAAATGCGCATTATGGATAATATGTACTACAACATTAGAAGCAAAAAAAGAGTATATTACAAATAATATAAAATATAAAAATAATATACCTATTAATAATAGAGTAAAACATTTTTTAAATGATTTTGAAAAACATATTAATATATCTTCAAGAGATTATGAATATTGTAGGACTTTATATTATATTACGTTAAAAGATAAAAAGAATAAAAAACGTACAATCGAACAATGTAAAAAAATTTCAGATGCTACAAAGCACGCTATGCAAGATCCATCTAGAGTACAATTAAGAAGAAAAGGTGTATTGGGTAGTAAATTTTATTATGATTTAATAACAAATAAATCTTATAAATGGTTTCCAGGGGATCCAGATATTGATTTAAATAAGTATGCATGGGGTAGAGGAAAGAAAATGAGTTTAAAATCAAAAACATTAATGTCTGAAAATTTATCAAAATATAAAAAAGTATATTATTATAATGATAATTTAAAATCATCTACATGGTTTTGTAAAGATTAGATAAAAATATTACCTGATAGTTGGCATTTAGGAAGAAAATACGGAGGATATAATAAAATGAAAACATTTATTATACCATTATTAAGAAATGTACATTTTAAATTAGTATGTAATTAGCATTTTATTGATAATATATTTTATCATATTAATTTATTAAACAAATAGGAAATAAGTATAGGTATATTAACGATTAATGAAAAAATATTAAGTACCTTAATACAAAAAAATATTGATATTAATGATGAAAAATATATTACAATAATATATAACAATATATTAAATAATATAAGTCAAATTAAAACTATTAATAATAGTGTTTATTTAAATAGTGAAAATATTTAAGTTTAAAACTAATTTTTAATGATTCCAGTATACTACTACTGGAATCATTTTTTATTGATTTTTTCTAATAAAAATAGATGTTTTAATCAACTTTTTATATGTTTTTCTATATAATTTTTAATAAAAAGATTAAATAGTATGAATTTATTTGATAACGAATTTGACGATATAATTGATTCAGAAACTACATCTTCATCTGTTTCTACATGGATGAGAGTTAATGAATTTAAAAAATGGAAACATGAAGTATTAAGTTTAAAAAAGAGAAAAGATGATATATATAACCGTAGAAATATAGTTCATAATATAGATGATATAATATTAGACGGAAATTCAGTTACTTTGATTTTTGATTCTAATGTTGAGAAAAATGTTATATTATGCCCAATTGATTATATTATATCATGTCCTCTACCGATCAATAATATTAATATAGAAAATAATACAGAAAATGATATAAGATTAATCTTATATTCACCAAGAAAATATAATAACAATGAATTAGAAGAAGATGTAGTGAATATAAATGATTTAGAAATGTTATCTTTTATTAACTTTAATAATATGAATATAACAGATATATTATTTAGAGGCACATTTTCTACATTTGATGATTATCATAAGTATCTAGATATTGTAAAGAACAAATTTAATTATGCTACAATATGGATGAATTATGAAACACGTATAGAACATCCTGATACTACTATAAAACCACTAAAAAGAAATAGTTGTCATATATCGGCATTATTAAGATATGATGAATTAATAGATACTATCATTTACAATGATACTGTTAATATATCATATTGTAATTTTATTAACAGTGGAATATTGCAAAATTAATTAGTTAAAAATGGAAAATAAAAGAAATAATTTATTTTACGTTATTATTATTGTACTTATAGGAGCTTGTATATATTTTGCAAGTGAAAAAACGTATTATGAAATGAAGGTACATCAATTGCAAGAAACAGTAGATAGACAAGCAGGTGCAATAGAAAGTTTAGAAAGACAAAAGATTAATTATTAAAATATATGGATGACAAATATTTAATTATATATCATAAAGAAGATAATGATGGCTTATTTTCAATGGCTATCATTTATAATTATTTAACAGAAGAGAAACATATAAACAGAAATATGATTTCTTTATTTGGTGCAGATTATAATATGATGGAGAATATAAATATTCATACAGATATTATAGATCAATATGATTATGTATATATTACTGATATTTCATTTGATACTGCAGAAACAATGAGGGAACTTAAGAAAACATATGGCAATAAGCTTACATGGTTTGATCATCATGCACCTATGATTAATAAATCAGAAGAGTTACATTTTGATGATATTCCTGGTACAAGAACAACAAAACATTCAGCATTGTATAATGCATTTACATATCTATATAATTTTGTTGGTCGAATTCCTGATTTATTTAAGGTATTATCTGCATGGGATAGTTGGAGTTATGAAGCAGAAAATATTAATTTTGATTTTTGCAGATATGTAAATATTGGTGTAAATAACAAATATGATTTGAATATTAATAAAATTATTAATTATGTATATGATATTATATATACATATGAACCTATTGAATTATCAGCTCAAATTAATGAACTTAAGGATTTAGGTAAACTTGAATGTAATATTATAGATAGAAATAATAAGAATCTTATTAAAACTTATGGTGATTTTACATGGACAGTTGGACCTGATAATAGAAGTGCATGCGCATTGTTTATTCAGAAACCTACAAATTCACAAATATTTTCTTCATGTAAAGAGAGAGTTCAGAATGGTATTGTATTTAAACGTCTAACTGATGGTATGTGGGCAATATCATTATATAATCCTATTGATACGCATGAATTTCATTGCGGTAAATTTTTACAGGAATATTATCATGGTGGTGGGCATGAAGGTGCTGCAGGCGCACAAATAACAGAAGATGAATTTATTAAAATTTTAAAAGCTAAACATATTTAAATTAAATAGGAGAATAGTTTTTCGCATACTATTCCCCTATTTTTTATTTGTCATTATTACTATTTGTATCTAATGTATTTTCATCTATATCATTACTATTCGAAAATTCCACTTGCTAATTTGTATTTTTAGTCATGTAATTTGTAAATGTTATTAATGTGCCTGGTATTCTATCTGAACCTAATATTGCTTTTACAGATTCCCAGAATTCTCTTTGTTTTATTGTATCTGTTCCTATATGATAATGTTTTGTTGTTGCGCCTGTATCATCTCGTGCCTATTCTATATAAGCAGATACACCATAATCATAGAATAATTTTAATATAGTAGGACTTTTCATTATAATATTTGTCATAAGTTCTGTAAAATCCATACCGTTATTAATAATATCTATAGCTTCACCATATAAATGTCGAGAATTATTCTTTTTAAAATACATTACTTCACCTATAGCATTCATACATTTATAATAATCATATTTTTTTATAAATGCATTACCATCAACTTTATTACCGTATTCATCTACTGCCCATCTTCTTCCAGATACTAATTTACATTTATTATCAGATTCGGATAAAATGGTTTTATAAATATCTTTCATAAAAGATTTTAAACCAGTTAACGGTATAGTAGAACCAGCTACATAATCTGATTTCTTTACATATTGATCTATCATATCCAGATTAAAATTAACTGCGTCTACTGTTTCTTTTCCGTGCGCATTATATATAGTACCAGCTTCTTCTTGTTCTTGCTATTGTTCATCAGTCGTAGAACTTATATTCTATTTTTTCTATGCTGATACAACAACATCTTCAGATACAGTTGCACCCATAATATGTTCTTCTCCATATCGTTTTAATGCATCATAATATGCCATTCTAGCAAGTTTACCATTTCCAATATCTACTAATACAATAGTATTTGCTGTTTTTTTATCTATTGTTTTACCTGATTTATCTTTAATTTTAGATGGTACTGGCCATTCTCGTCTAACTAATTTAACATTTGTTCTCCAATTTGTACCCTATCCCTAATCATTGTCAATATCGAATACCCATTCAATACCATCTATAATATACCAACCAGATTCTGCTTCATACATACATTCTTCTATTTTTGTACGTGCTTGACCAGTTCTAATAGCTTGCTCTGCTCTATTTAAATCCATTAAAACAATAGGCATTTTTTCACCTCGAACAATACTTAAGTTAGCACCATTTAATTCAACAAGTAAATACTATTTTTGTAACTATAATAAATTTCTCATATTATGTTCATATGCAACTTCATAAAATCTATGAGTATTTCCAGACGACATCATATTATTTCCGGTTCCTTCAAGATATGCTGCATCTCCATCAGATTGTTGATTTGTAATTTTCTCTGGATCATTTTTATTTGATGATTGAGTTTCTGAAGTTGCCATTGCAGCATCACCACTTGCATATGTCATATTTCGTCCAGGTCCTAATAATACAAAGAAATCATTATCTGCTCGTGTTGGATCAAATTTTGTTCTATTTAAACATAATGAAAATTCAACACTATAATTAGGATTATTTGGATCTATTAAACCTGTGTTAACTGATGAATATTGCATTTTACAGTTTAATCCAACAAAATCCTATATTTCCTATGCATTATTAAGTAATCTCCAATTATTAACATGATATACTGTTGCTGCTTCATTATCATCTGTAATATTAGTAAATATTTTTGTCTATATATGTGGTTTTACTTTCTATTCTTCTTCTGTTTTATTTGCAGCTTTACCATCAATAGCTCTATTATTAATAAATGTATTTGTCCAAAATGTCATATCTATTGATTCATCATAACCGCTTTCACCTAATAATCTATTAATATTCATGAAAGCTAAACCATATCTAGGATCTATCCATGATTCAAAAAATGAATTAGAATCTTTCCATGCATGTGTTGTCAAATCATGTAAAAACATTTCTGGCGATTTACAATTACACCAAACCATTACATCGTTTGTATCATCTGGATCACAAAAGAAAAAACTTAATCTTAAACGTTTTGCAAGATCCATCATAGCATCTCGTGATGAACCATTAAAATTATATCTAGATTCTTCATTTCTTAAATCTGGTACATATAATTCTCCGGTTATAATCTAGGTCTAATATTTCTGATATTGCGTCTAATCCATCTAATCAGAAACAACATTTGTAATTCTGAAATCACATCTCATAGACTTAATCATTGCATGTCCACTCTGAAAAAATACACTGCATCTATCACCTTGCTTTACAAAATCTTTTTTTAATAAACCGGGGTCTGATGTAGTTACTATAAGTCTCATTGTAGGTAAAACACCTGTTAATGGCATTTGATAAATTTCATACTCATTATAATTCTTATAATAACCAGTTTCCATAGAAAAATGCTATATTTCTGTAGATTCAAAATAATGATCATTTATACGAATTATAGGATATACTGCACCTTTATTATACCATTGATTCTCTTTAATATTAGGACTTGTTACATCAGGTACTGAAATACCTATTACATTTGGATTATCAATATCAGCACCTAATGGTAATGAACTACGTGGATTATCTTTATCTTTATTTCCCATTGAATCCTCAAATATACCTTTATTTGAAGAACCTTTAGAACCTTTACCATCGCCATCAGAATCATTTGCATTATCTCCCGTATTTGATGTATTTTTATTATTTGTTCCTGAAGAATCATTATCTGAATCATTATTTGTATTAGAATTATCATCATTACTTCCATCAGAATTAGATGTATCTTTATTAGATGTATCAACCATATCTAATATTTTATCTTCATCTGATTTTGAATAACAAACGCCACCATATTTTCCTGTACCATAATCAATAGTATAATTAAAAAAATCTTTCTTTATTATCTAATTTGTTGTTACATCTTTATATACTTTTGTTTCTGTATATAATTTTGCATTCTTACCTTTATATATGATATTATAAGTATTATTTATAGTGTCAGTATAATAATAATGCGTTATAGTTTTATCTGATGATACTTCTCCTTTTTTTAAATATTTAATACCATTTATTGTTAACATAATTATTTAGATTTCTTTGTATTTTTATTTGTATTAGATTTATCTGTACTATTAGTTTTCTTATCTGCTTTACCTGTAGATGTATCTTTTTTACCGGTTGATGTATCTGCAGATTTTTTTGCAACATCCTCTTTAGTAATACCTTGATTCGCATATTCTATATCTGGATCATTTGAATTATATGGTATTTTTAATTCATCTAACACAATACAAGAATCATTTGTAGAATATATACGTGTATGACTACTTGCAAATTGATCTTTTGATGAAAACATTGTTTGTTTAGATGTTGCAGAAGCCATTTGAAATGCATTATCTTTTGAATTCTCAAATATATTACCACCTTGACCAGTAAATGTTTGATATTCATCATGTACAGGATATGCATTAGAATTTCCCATACCTGCACCACCATCGCCAAAACCACCACTATCTAAACCTCCAGAAACTTCAGTACCTAATCCTGATAAGTCAGCTAGGTTTACAGAACCCATTTTACTTAATACTGCATTTGCCCATGATGTTCTGCATGTTAGAGCACCAATATATCCATCCTTAAATGTACGTCTGCTGCCATCTGCCATATATGATGTTTTACACCATGTATATGCTTTCATAGATTGCTATGAACGTAATCTTGTTCCTTTACCGGCAGAACCATTTTCATAACCACGTAGCACAATATCAGTTGATTGTCCAACTGATGTAGTTTTTCTTAGCAAATTAATAAATGATTCAGAACACCCTTGTGTTACAATAGCTATTTGCTAATCTAATGACCAATTTTCTATAGGTCTAGAATTATGAAATTGTCTCTATATTTGACGTTTCCATGCATTAGACCATTGTGCAAGTCCTGCACCATATCCAGAACCATTTGCTGATGACCCTTTAAATCTTCCAGATTTTTCAGCAGCGTTATATGCTCCAGGATCACAACCAGATTCTTCCATAAAACATCCAGCAAATCCAGCAGCCTAAAAATCTTTAAGATGCCATGTATCCATTATTTTTTTTGTTATATAAACACCATTTAATAATTTTTTACCTGCCATAAATCATTAACCATTAGTTTTAACTGAACTATTTACTATATTTAATGTTGTCGTATTTGATGAAACACTAGAATCCCAAGGATTTATTGGAATTGATAATTCATCTAATACCATAGAAGAATCATTTGTTGAATATATACGAGTTGTTTTTAAATTCATTACTGAAGAATCATTCATCTATTTATATGCTGTAGAATCTGTATATGTTAATCTTAATTTATTTTCACCAACTATTTCAAATACGGATTTTGAACCATTACCTGATGCAATAGTTTCATATTCATCATGTACAGGATATGTATTTGATGTATAATTAAATTGTGAACCTGCACGACCATTAAATGTACCGCCAGCACCATATACTGTATTCATTTGTTGTTGCATTGTATTTCCATTAACAGAAGAAAAATCTAATGGTGTATCAATGCTTACACCTGAATTTCTCCATACAATAGAATAATTCTATTTAGAAAACCAACATGGCATACCAACATGTCCATTAATACCATCATGTATATTACCCCATGCATATGACATTGGTGATTTTCCATTCATACCACAAAAAACTTCTACGTGTCCATTTCTGGCAACAATATCATATGGCTATAGTGACGTATAACTAATATAGCGTAATGGTGTAAAACCAGCTTTTCTTAAATATGTAGCAGTTAAACCTCCAGTTGATGCAAATCCACTTGAGGCTACAATATATGATGAAGGAAATGCTCCGAATAACTATAAACATGCAGATGTAAATCCTGAACAATCATCTCCAACACTATGCCCTAATAATGAACATGAATATGAACGTCTTGCACCTGTTGCATGTCCAGATTTACCACCTTGATATGTATGAATATTTTGCTAATAGAATTTACCCATCTATTGAACTGCTTGATTCCATGTTGCCATATATTATTAATTCAGTTAAATAAATTTTAAATATTTATTAAATAAAAAGGAGTGTATCAAATAAACTAAATATTTGATACACTCCTAAAATTAGTTTAATATAAACCAATATTGTTTATATTTTTAATTACACAAAATTCTCATTTAAAGTTTGTCTTATAAATTACATAGGACAAACTGTAGAATCTGCTGCTGTAGAATCAGCAGCTACTGAATCAACAACTGTAGTATCTGTTGCTGTAGAATCAGCACCAGCACCATAACCAACAGCCTTGTTACCGCATGATGCAAAACTCAATGTTACAACAGCAGCAAGTACGAATAAAATCTTTTTCATATTCTTCTTTACTTAAAATTTATTTTTTAAACTTTATTATTTATCTCAATTATTTAAAAAGTTCTTATATTATAGTGAAAAAATATATTTTTGTCTATAATTTATTATCTATAATTTTGAAGATAAATAAATAAAATATAAACAAAATATACTTTGATAATAATATGGCAGTAACAAATGGACCTACATTACCTAAGAAATCCCCAGGTTTGTTAGGATTATCACATTTTAGAAATAGCCGTGTAGCAACATCTCTTTGGGAACCAATATATTTGAATTTATTTACTGTTCAATTAACATGTCCTCAAGGTATGGTAGATACTACAGATGATGAGCGCTTAAATATTATTCTTGAAGGTGTATCGTCAGTTGGTTAGATTTCTACTTCATTTGGTGCAAATGCAACAGAACAGAAGTATAAATTTGCACAGCGTTCATTCGCAGGTGCAAAACCTGATAGAACAAACGTTGATTTGACATTACACTTTAGTCTTAACCTTTCTTATGATAACGGTTCACCAGAGAACTATACATATAAGTTTCTTCGTGAATGGGTTGACCTTATTTATGATCCTCTTACAGGTCGTGAAGGTCTTAAGAAAGATTATGTTGCGCCTTCAATGACTATTACTATGCAAGACCGCGCAGGTAATCCTTATTGGCAATGGGTATTCTATTACATTTTCCCTACAACCGGTGTACCTGGTCCTACACTTAATTATGATAGTACAGACCTTATGTCATGTGATATGACATTCCGTGCTGACTGGTGGGATGAATGTATGCTTTAATATTCATATATTTTATAGTAATATGAAATTAAAAAGTTTATATAAAAATAAAGAGACTTAGAATATTTTTTAATTCTAAGTCTCTTTTTACATTATAAAATATATTTAATCTTCTTTCTTTCTACGTCCACCTCTATTAACGCGTTTACGTCCGCGTGTAGGTTTTTCTTCAATTACAGGTTCAACTTCTTTTAATTCAGGTTCTTCAACTGGTGATTCTGCAATAATTTCATGTGAATCTGTATCCATAAGTTTTGCAGTTGACCATGTATCATCATCTGAACCAAATGTTTCTATTAATTCATCCACTGCATTATCAGAATCTTCATTCTATTCTTCAAAAATATCATTAGATTCTGTATTTAAATTTGAATCATCTACATCATTTAATATAGAATCTACATCATCTGATGTTTCGACTGGTTCAATTTCATCAGGAATACTATCTACTAATTGTATACCATAACAAGAGGTTGTATCTATTGATGAATCTTCATTTTTATCTGTATTATTTCCTATATTATCTGGAATTGGATTTGGTATATAATTTTCAGGTACTTTATGTATTAGATCACCTTCTACAAATCCATCTCCATCTGTATCTATTGGAAATAAATGTGGATCATGACAATCACAATGATGGTGATGATGTGGAGGACATGGTGGTGCTGGTTGACAACAATGATCATGTTTACAATGTTCACAATTAAAATCACAATGATCATGTTTACAATGTTTACAATATTCACAATCACAATCGCAATGATGCTCACAGCAATCACAATGATCACATTTAACACATGAATCTGTAAATTCACAATCAACACAATGATGGTGATGATGACAATGATGGCAATGACAGAAGCAATAAGTTCCAACCGGTCTAATATTCATAATTTTATCACCTAAATTCCAATCACTCCAATTATCATATGATACTTTACTTGATGTTTGCATATATCTATTTTATTATTAATTAATTTTCATTTTATAGTGTTACTTCATCCTCAATTTCATCTTTTGAATCATCTGCAGGTTCTATAGGTCTAACATTAATAGTTCCATGAGGACCATGTGAACAACCATTTTCATCAATAACTTCTTCAAATATCATAGGTTTACGATTTTTTGAATGGAATTTATGCCAATCTGGTCTATCATCATCTTCAAATGGAGTCATAAGTCTTGTTGTCGCAATACCATATGGTTTATGCTAATTAAAACAAGGCATATTCATATGACTATATTTATTAGGATGACATGGGTCACATATATTACAACCATCTGCAGGACATGTGTACATTGACGGATTCTTATGTTTAATAATGAACTGTGTTTTATGAGGTCCGCAAGGACGCATAATAGGTTCTGGACAAACAGGAGGTCTCCATGGTTTACTAACTTCTACAGAAGGCGTGTATTTGTTAACTTGCTATTCAAAATAACCAACCCATGCATCTGGGATATTACTTATATTTGTAGTTATCATTTGTTATATTAATTTATTTTTATTTTATTTGATTATCTAAGATAATTTCTAAACTTCTTTAACATCGCCTTCCAATTAACTTGAGGATTGTTTTTATTAGATGTTATCTTCAAAACATTTTTCTGAATTATCATTAGGAAATCAATTATATTATCTAATCTTTTAAATACAAGATTTGAACTGACGGTATAAGATACACCATTATCTAATAATTTTATACCATTATTAGGATATTCTTTATTAATACGAGAAATAAGTTTCTATACTTTTTCAATACCAACTTCATTATCCATTGGTCTCATTTTAATATTATTTTCAGGAAACAAATAATAAAAGTCTTCAAATGTTAAATGTAATGCAGATAGTGGTATAGGTGCAAACATTCCCTTATTTGTATACTTATTATATGTTACTTTACCTAATATTGATTTTAAAAATTCTTGTCTTTGATCATATGCTTTACTTGCTTTCTTCTACTCTTTAGAATAATTTTTTAATAACATATCCATTTGTTCAGTATTATTAAAATAATCTTCAAGCAAAACTTTTATTGAATTTACCATCCTACCTTTTCGCTTTAATTTATTATATTTATCATTAAAGATATTTTCATATAATTTTATAGCTACATCAAAACCATATGATTCATTAATATTCTTATTATATTTTAATGAATTATAATTTAATGTTAATTTATTTCGAGTCTTATTATCAATAACATAAACTAAATATGGTACTTGTGTAGTAGAACTAAACAAAATATTTGTAATTCTACCTGTATGATATTTCTAATCATCTATACATAAACCTTTTACATTATCGCCGATATTAAATTTACATTTATTATATTTCTTTGTTTTCACATCATTTCCTCTCTATTGTAAATTAAAAGATAAAGGCATGATTTTATATAAGAATCCATTATTTCTCGTACTACCATTAATATTATAATTTCTCTAAGATGGCTGATTTATTGGATTCATGATTTATAGTATATTAAAATTTTACTGCATATGCATTATTTACTCCACAAAGACCAGCATCAGGATTAGGTAATTTCTAATCTTGACAATAATCAGCGGTAGAGCATTTATCTAATCTAAAAAGGTATACATACTTATGAATAACAGAAAGAAAACTACTTGTTAATGAACGAGCACCTTCATATTCAATATCATCTACATGTAATGTAAACCAATTTTGTACACATTGTTTTAACTCATTAATAATTTCAAGTGGATTATCACTAATAGGTAATTCAATTTTAGTAATATCAGAACCTTGTAATACTCCAATTATTGACTGCACTACTTCAAATATGTCTTCTTTATATTGTTGTAGTCTCCACATAAAATCTTGAATATGCATCTTATATTGATTATTAGGTGTTACACTTGCTAAATTATTAAATTTAGTATAAAATGCGATAATTTTTGTTAAATAAATAACATCATCACATTTCTATGGTTCACACTTTGAATCATCAATAGTAGATTTAATTCCTGCTACATATTCTGTTTCTTCTGGTGTAATATTCTGTGTAATATATCTAACTGTATCTTTGTCCATTAAAGGCATCATTGTTGGCATAATACTTCTATATTATATTTTTATATTTATTTAAAATAAAAAAGAGACTTGTATTTAGTTTACAAGTCTCTTTTATTATTAAATCTTTTTCTTCAAAATAGAATCTCTATATTTAACAGCCTCATCTTTTGTATAAAAAAGATTATTTGTTAATGCTCTCCATGAATCAGCTGCTGGATCTTTTCCAATATAAGATGATGAAGTCTGACCAGATGAATTAATAAAATAATAGAATGTTACCGGTTTCAAACGATGATACCCAACTCTGGAAATCTCCTTATTTGCATATACCTCATGAAGACTGCAGATACCTGTTATATAATTAATATCTGTGATTCTATACAATCTGGTCTCATATAATACTATATCATCAATACTAAAAGAAATATCTACACATTTCTTTACAAACTTTGAATTTGAAATATCAAAATCAGAAATTTGTACACCATTTGGAAATGATGCAACTTTAGTTATTGCATTATAAGTAAAGATTGTATCCCTTTTCAGATTACCGAATGGAAGATCTGCACTAAGGATATATTTCTTCTCTGCTGTCTTATTTTTCTTTGTATTCATAATTATTATATTTTTAATTGTTTATTAATTTACAATACAAAGATACATATTTTATTTGAAATAAAAAAATTAATTAGGTAATTTCATAGGTAATTGTATAGCAGATGGAATATTCCATGCATTTGCTTTAATACCATTTGAATAACCAAATTTTATAATTCTATCATTTGCAATCTGCTCTTGTAATGATGATGATATATATCCATCTTTTGTTATATAATATAAGAATGACCTATTATCAGATATAACTACATCTTTTTTATTAGATATTGCTTTATTTAATTCACCAGGTTCAGATTGATTTGGAAATTCTTGTGATTTAAAAATTAGTGATTGTGGATGTCCTGGATCACATATTTTCTTATAACCTGTATTTATATTAATTTCCATAAAATCATACATATATGGTAAATAAGACGGTAACCACAATTTCCAAGCAGCATTTTCATTATTAAGCATAATAAAATCTTGTATCAATACAGATTTACCATCAGATGATATGATTGATTTCAATGTTCTAACATTATTATTAATTATATCAGATTTACTATATGAATTAGGAAGTTCATTAAACCATTCAGGAACAATTTTTAATCTATCATATCTTGTACCTTCATATCTAAATGTATCTTTAACTACAAATTTTCCATTTTCATCTTTATCCGATAAATCATATGAAATAGTATAAGGTGATTTATAATTATTTTTTATACATTCATGATCAGGTACAAATTTATCTACAATATTTGATAAATTATGCCAGAAATCAAATGAATATGAAGATAAACTAAATCTATGTAAATAGTCATTTATTTTTTCTTTTGAAAAATAATCTTGCTGTATTTCTGCAATTATACTAGATGCAGATTTAAATACAAGACAATCACTATAATCTTTATTATTATCATTATCATTATTAGCTATATAATTATGACAATTATATAACCATGTATCTTCATCAGCAGAAACAAATGCAAGTTTACTTACATATTTCTTATCAAATTCAGTGGATAATTTTACTTTACCAATATATACGACATTACTATTACCTTTACATCTATATAACGTACCTGGTACTAAATCTTTTTCTTTAAATGAATTCTTAGTAAACATCTTTTCAGACATTTCATTTGATTCAATATAATCTGTAGAATTTACTGGAAGCAATACAAGTTCAGTACCATAATAACTATATACTAATTTACCTTTAATTTCTTTTTTATCAGTGTTACACCAATTTAATATATACAATAAATTATCTATTGATATTTCTATTTCAAATCCACGCGGATCAAATATACGTGCAAATGTCATGCGTTTTGACCATCTTTCCCCACCTACTCGCTTGTTTAATACGAATCCTTCAATTGGTTCATTATCTACATATAACGGATCTATTTTCTGATCTCTCCAGGAATTCCATGAAGCTTCTTTACGTAATTTATTCATCGCATCATAATAAATTACATAACCAATTTTCCCTGTATATGTATCAGATCTTTTATTAAATCCAACTGCTAGTTTTTTAGGAATAAAAAAACTATCTTCTTTTTTACCATTCATATCTAATCAAATTTTATTCTGTTCTCGTAAACGGTCTAATTGCTTATACGGTGAATCTGTTGAATATGATGTACCATGCATTTGTATTTTAAAACATTTACAATCTAATGATGGTGTATATACATAATTTTTCTGTATACTTTTTTCTATATTATATAAATCACAATTACTTTCATAAATATGTCTACCACAAAATATAATATCAGTTACAACAAATAATTTTGGTGATAATCCAAAATTATTTGGGTATTTATCTAAATGTAAATACCATGGTTGACCATAAAATGTTATTCGTTTAAAATCATCATACCATAAACCAGTATTTGTATCATAATTTGCATCAAATTGTGTTCTGCATATTAACATTAAAAAATACCTATCATACTTATCAACCATAACAATGCCATTTGCAAAACTATATTCGGAATTGCTACTAGTACAACTTGTTAATACTTTACATTTAAATAACATCCCTGGATGAATATCAATTTTTTTAATATCTGGTAATATCGTTTCTGTATAATTACTCATAATCATATTTAAATTCTCTAAGAAAAATAGGAGTTAATTCATACTTTTTCCATCCATATAATTTATATTGATTACATCGTTTTTTGTTATCTAATGTAGTAATAGGTCTATCATATATAGCAACAATTTCTAAATATTTTTTATCAAACCCAAAGTTTAACGTTGTTATATCAAGATTATTAGGATTATAATGATGCCATATACTTTCTTTATTTACATCAATTATAAATGATCTACCCATTACAGGATTTGTAACAGATGTAAAACATATAAGGTCATCTCCATTTTTATCTGTATACTTACTTATTATAAAAGTTTCAAAAGAAATATATATATTACTAAATCGTTCTGTTGAAAATTTTATAACAATAATAGAACCATTAGGTATATGACATAATGTAAATGTACGTCCATCATGAATAGCAACATAACTATCAATAATTTTCCTATTTGTTTTGTCCATAATTTTATATATAAAAAATAATGCAAAATATAACAAATTTAAATTCACATCATCTTATATTCACTTCAATCCATGTTTCAATCTATAGGGACATTTGTTACATTTTTGAACGCAACAGGTATAATAAACATCCGCACTTCAATCAGATCCTATAAAACTTCGACGATAAACGTTATATCTTGCATTTATAACTATTCAACTTTTTATAATATAGTTAAAAGGATTCGAACCTTATTTTCCGTTTTCACGACGTGTTGCCACATACACCATTAAACTATACATTATAAATGTCATTGATATAGTTATATAAACATTAATTCTTAATGTTATTAAAGTCAGATTCGAACTGACACCTCAGCAAGGAGATAATACAACTATAGTGTAACAGAGCATCCCAAGGCACTGACCAACAAATTATGCCTATTTAATAACAAACTAATGTATTAAAATAATTATATATTTTATATGTATATTACTACATAAAGTTTTAATGCTTCAAGTTAAATTTTTCAAATATAGGCAATAAATCATCACTAAAATCATTAAATAACTTCTGATATGTTTCCCATGCATCCATGGGTTTATCAGGTTTCGTAAATCTTGCAGATTCCCAATCGAGAATCGCCTCGTCAAAATGCATATGTTTTTTATATTTACGCAAATGATGTTTTGCAAATCTTGTATGTATTTTTTGTATTACTTTAGTTCCTAAAAATGGAAAAAATATATACATGAAAATTTTATCCAAATCATGAAAAGGATATTTATAATAACCTATATATTTCTTTTCCAATTTCATTACCATAATATAATGTTTAAAACTATATGGTATATGTTTATATGATTTTTTTATATTTGTTATAATGTTCATTGTTAATTAAATTATTAATTACTTATTATATACAAAGATACATATTTTATTTGAAATAAGAAAAGTCACCAATAGGAATTTGACTTCTTATTAGTGACTTTATTTTTATTTCAAATATTTAAATATCTCGTGATATTTTTTTATATTTTCTTTAAAATGTTCAGTCGATGTATTAGAATAATCTACATAATCGCCTTCTACGTAATAAAGATTATCATCAGATGAAAAATGTTTAAATCCATATTTATTTGCTTCATTTAATGCTTCATCATCATCTTTTGCTTCAAATCTATGATGAAAAAAATGTCCATGATAATCTTCTAGTTCTACTTCATATTTTCTCATAATAAAAATTATTATTGTGTAATCATTTTATAAAGTAAATTCCACTTTTCCAATACTTGATCTGATGATCCTCCTGCACGCCATACATCTTTATCAAGACTACCAAGATCATAATGTCTATATCGTCCGCAATCTGGTGAAATTTCGCCATATACAGTCTTACCATCTTCTGATATAAACAAACATAAATCATATATTACAATATCTTTTTCTGCAAGAAAGTCAGATAATACAGAAAATGTCATAGCTGCTGTTTTTCTTGCTTCTTTTACATCAATATAATAATCTGCTTGAGCATCACACATAACTTCATCTGCTAACATCTTATGTGTGTCTGGTTCCCAGAATGGATTTCTCCAATCAAAACGTACAATTGGTTCAGGATATGGTTCCATATCTTTAATTTCCATACCTGCATAATAAGGATGTGTTTTTCTTACGTGTGATTTACCCATACCAAAATATCTGTGTTTACTTGTACCTGTATGATTTGCTTTAACTACAACTTCAATATTTGGTGCATCTTTAATTATACGAGCTAACACAAATTCATCGCCATAATCAAGATATGCATGTTTAATACCATGTTCTTTAAGTAATTCACATAATACTTTACTTACATGTACACGAGGAATATTACTACCTTCTACAATACCTGTTCTATTATATGTAAATGAATAAATTGTAGGTTTAAAATAGATAATACAATATTCGTCATCTAATGCACGTATTTCTTTACTTTCACCTTCTACTACTAAAGGCATTTTTCTAAATGTTTCAAAATCAATAGAAAATAAGTCTTTAATATTCCATTTAGGATATAATACTGTTTTACAATATTCTATTGATTTCACATCTTCTTCTATTATTTTATTCATAAATTATTACCATGTTAAATTATTATCATTAATGTATTTCTCAACAACAGGAGGTACAAACTCTCCAATAGGTAGTTTATAATGTACTAACTCTCTTACAAATGTAGATGAAATATCAATATTATAAGGTTCACAAAAGCCCATTACCAACATTGTTTCTACACCTGCTAAATAATGATTAGTTGCAGCCAAAGACTTTTCATATGTAAAATCTTCTGAATTTCTAATACCTCTAACAATATATGAAACATTATTTTTCTTACAATAATCAGAAATTAATGTATCAGTCATATCAATTACTGTTACATTAGGATAATCCTTGAAAATTTCCTTAATTAACTTAACTCGCTCTGAACGTTTAATAAGTCCTTCGCCTTTCTTTAAATTTGTTGCTAATGCAATAATAAATTCATCACATAATTTATATGTCTGATCTACAATTGCTTTATGTCCATTTGTAAATGGATCAAATGAACCAGGAAATATAAATTTCTTCATCTTTTAATTTTCAATATTTTGTGAAACCCAAAGTCCTAATTGCTTTAATGCTTGTTTTCGATGACTCTTCAAATTTTTTCTTGCAGAATCTAATTCAGCATATGTTTTACCAAATGTATTATCACCTACAAATATAGGATCATATCCAAACCCATTTGTACCTCTTAATTCATCTAATATATATCCATATGAATATCCGCTAAACGTTTTTTCGATAATACCATTTTTTGCTATTGCAAAACATACTTCAAAATATGCAGATCGTTCATTAAATGGAATCTTTTTGATATATTGTAACAATTTCTCATTGTTAAGTCTGTCATGTTCTGACTTATCTGTTGTAAACTCTTCATGTGGTACATTAGTAACATTTAATTCATTATCTATTGTAACCTCATGAAAACGAGCTGAATATGGTCCAGGTAAATTATTCAAACCAGGAACAACTAAACCACTATCTTCCGCAATAACATATGTATCAGGATATTCTTTACTATATGCAGTTGCTTTAAGTATAGCATTATCTTTAATTGTTTTACCTGTCTCTTGAACATCTAATGCATGTGGTTCAATTTCATATCCCAATGGACTTAAAATTGATGCAATTTCTCTAATTTTACCAGGATTACTTGTACCTATAATAATTTTACTCATGATTTATTCATTATTTGTTTCTTAATAAAATCTCTTATAATTTCTATAATAGTTCCTGTACTATCATATGGTATTCTTGAAACTAAATATACATTACTATATTTTTTTTCTTTACAATGATTATATAGTAACATAAATGATTTTCTATAATACTCTAAATCTTCTAATGTATGAAATTCTTCATCTAATGAATCTCCTCGTTTTTGTATTCTTTGTTGACAATGTTCTGGAAAATCATCTAAAATAATATATAAAGTATCACTATCAATATTATTATCGATATAATCATACATTTTTTCTTCTGACTCTTTATTTTGTAATGTAGCTTTACTGAAAATACCTCTATCTTTAAATATACAATTATTAAAAAATTGTTTAATAAGATTAATTACATAAGTTTTACCAGTACCATCATTACCGTCAAATTCAATATTAAACGTTAATTGTTTTTCTGTTTGCATAAATTATAAACTTTTTGTATATTTGTTGGTAACCAACAATCCATTAAACTAGCATGCTCAAATATACATGTATCAGTATTAATAATATTACTTAGTATCCTTATGCCATTTGCGTTTAATGTCGCACCTGTTTCCACAACATCTATAATACAATCAGCTCCAATATCGATATATCCTTCTGTTGAACCTGATGTATTCAATACATAATATGGACAATGTATTTTATTTGTAAAATAATGCTTTGCTATTGTTTCAAATTCAGTTGCACATATGATAGGATGTTTCAATGACGTTAATTCATCTAATGTCATTTTTGATGCTAAACATATTTGTACCTTATTTAAACCTGTATGTGATATTAATTCTAATTCATTTTCGTACTCGCTATTATTAACCATATCATAACCACATATACCAAATTCACAAAACTTACTTGCAATTAATTCAGGTATTGCTTTTGGTTTAGCTATAAACAATGCACAGTCGTCTGACCAATCAGGAAAATAATATTTACGAGTATTTTCGTCTGGCATATCAATATTACATTCATTAAATAATGATTTAACTCCTGTATATAATCTACCTTTTGGTACAACTAATATTGGTTTATTATTCATAATTATTTTTCTTTAAAATTCTTAGATTATCTCTATCTTTTAAAATAAAATTTGTAATCTCTTCAATTAAATATTTGTTATTAGTAGTCATATAAAAACATGTAGTTGAATCATCTCCTCTATGTTTATCCCAACCTTTTCTACCAAATTCAATTTTCAAATTATCTTTCTTAAATAAAAATCCAGGAAACCAATAATATACAAAACCAGAAAATGAATTTGTTTTCTTTACTTCACCGTTAGTTAACAATGCTAATTCATTTAAAAATTTCCTATATTGATAACCAAACATTCTCGCTGTATATGATGTAGTATTCCTAAAAATTAAATCATAATAATTTTCATGACCAGTTGCATAAGATTTTCCTGATAAACTTACACATTCTATATGTTCCCCAAATATATTAATAATTTGTTTTACTATTTCATCTAATTCTGCATTTACCATAATTACTCTAATATTTTACATTCTTCTTCTGTATATCTCTTATGTAATTCAGTTAACCACCATTTTGTTTTAACTTTTACTTTAGGCATTCGTTGTCCCTTTAATAATGTTGATCGCCTAATTACTACACCTTCTTTTATATATGGATATTTACAATTAGATTCAGTCCAATCATTATCTTGTATATCTTTAATAAACTCTTTAACTAATGGACCTGTATAAACTAATTGAGGTAATTCAATACCACAATCTTTAAATAAATCCATATAAATTTTTGGTTCAATATATCCCTTCTTTTTTATAAATACATCAATCAATGCAAGATGCATATTATCTTTATCTTCTAATGAATGAAATCCTGCGAAACTATGTTCTCCATACCATTCAAAGAAAAATGTAATTTCATCAACTCCTGAAAATACATCTTTCTTACCTCTATGTTGTTCAACAATATTAGATAATATAGTTCCATAATTATGTGATTTAAAATAACGTACAGCATCACCAAATTGTTCAGATGATTCATCTACCATACATTTTCTTGAACCAAAATTTGTGAACATCTTTTTCTTAACAGAATATTTAGCACAGAAATTTTGTCCATCTAATTTATTAAATGCCCATACTTGTTCACCTAGTAATTCAGTATTATATTTTATATTATCTATTGAATCGTAATGTTTCATGTAATTATTTTAGTTTAACTTATTTTAGCAGAAGCTTTTTTACATATATCAATGATTTCTCCTTTATTATCTGTTATTAAATTTAAAATGTTATTATCTGTTATTAAATTTAAAATGCGTGACCACATCTTTTTATCTTCTAACCCATCTGTAATTATATCTATATCATAATTATCTGGTAATTCAAACTGTAAATGAATATCTAACTTTCTTTCCATAATTAATTCTTTATTAAATATTATCTAATCTACTACAATTAAATCCTTGATCATATGATAATTTTAAAAGTTCTGTAACTAACTTAATATCTTTTGTATTAGAATCTCTATATTTCTTAATTATTTGTTCAATAAAATAATTTCGTTTATTTGTATATTCAAGTAATTGTCTTGCATCATCAATTACTTCTTTTGTACTTTCTAATTGATTTTTATCTGTATAAACATTATTATACTCTTTACATTCTATAATACTACAATTTTCATCTTCATCTATATTATCTATATCATAATCTCCAATTACTGGAACCTTATAACATGCATAAAATATAGTATGATTAAAAAGAGTTATTTCATACAAATATGAAATATCTCTTGCAACTTTATCATCTTCTTGTATATCATCATATGAATCAAGAATTTGTTTTGTTAATGATTCATAATCATATTCTTCTACATTTTTTGAATATTTTTCTAATACTATTTTTAAATCATCACCAGTACCACTGTCTGGATAACCATCACAATGTCTATATAAAATATTGCGTCCTGTTATACCACTTTGAACTATAATATTACAACGTGTAGGCATAATTTTATAATACTTTTATTTTAACCTATCTGTTATATAACTTTTATTTTAAAATGTTTATAAAACAAATAAATAATAAAAATAAAATTTTAATTTTTTAACATGAATAAAAAGGCATTATATGAAGCTATAATGAAAGATATTAGCAAAATTGTTAAGAAAAAAATTAACGAAAATATGGAAGAAAATACAATTAATATTCCATCTCAATATTATGATGAAGATGGTGATATTGATTTAAGTGATCTTTCGGTATTACCACAAAATATTATCAATGCATTGGCAATGGATCTTCTTACTAATGGAGATTTTCAAGAAGATGATAGAGATGATGATTGTCTCATGTGCAGTATATTACCATATATTGATTCAAAAAATGAAAATGCTACTATTTTAACACGTTCATTAGAAGATTATGGCATGTGTTTATCATTCAATGCAGAAGTAGATTATGAAAATATTGATCATGCAGAATATCGTTCAAATAATGGAGATGTACCAAATGATCCAGCATATAGAGAATGTGATATTAATAATGTTATAATTTCCGGTTTAATGCTAACTGATGGTGATCAAGAAATTATGATTAATGATCCAGATATTATTGAAAAGGTAAAAGATGAAACATTAGCATCTAATGTTATAGATAATTTCAGAATTGAATAGGAAGAATAGTTTGATCCATATGATATGGGGGATTATTATGAAGACTAATAATTAAAAACAATAAAGGTTAATAAGCATAAACACTTATTAACCTTTAATTTTTTATATGATAATAAAAATGAAAAAATGTTGGGATAACAGGATTCGAACCTATGATTACTGATCCAGAGTCAGTCGTATTACCACTATACTATATCCCAATAAAATCTATAAGCTTACTATACTATATATTTATTATATATCGTTTTGGTTTTATGAGTTAATAAGATTTATTATACCAAAAACATTATTTTCATAAACAACCACATTTATTATTTGCCGGCATGTGTTTCATTCACCTATTAATATATATCTAATATATTAATAACATCTGGTTACTCTTTATTACTAATAAACAATGTTCCTATTTTATCATCTTAATAGAAGTAAATATGAAATTATTTTAATTATCTTCATATAACAATAAAACAGAAGATGCTTTCAAATCATTAAAATAATCTATTTACTAATGTCAATTGCATTCTTTATTTGTGCACTATTTATAATGCAATAATCCCTCATTAAGGAACGAACTTATAGACCACTACAGAAATATCTTTATTTTTCCTAATTGAAAGATGTATATGTTAAATATTTCTTATTAAATATCACATAAACTGAACAAATACATATATGTCTTAATATTATGTATAAAGTTCTCTGTTTCAGATTTTATTCCTGCATAATTAGGATTTTCCGGTATCTTATTAAAGAAAATCAAGGTAACAGTATTTACCTAATTAATAAAATCTGTTGCGTTATTTGTTGAGCAAAATGTTCCTTTTATGCAAGTAGGATTTAATCTTTGACCAGTAATTCCCATTATATCTTCTGCCAATGAATCTTGATATTTTGACAATACATCCAAAAACTCATCTAAATAAGTATGAATGTTTTTCTTAGGAGCTGCCCAATGAAGATTTTTACATCTTGTTTTCCAACCTTCTATTCTGCATAAGAAGTTTATATAGACATATAACTATGTGTCAGAAATAGTTAAATCAAAACGATTTGATAAAATTTGTGTATTCATTACAAGTTAAACTTAATTTATATATTTATAATAACTTGTGAACAACAACAATTAGTTTTTGTGTTATGTTCAATATATTATCATAATTAAATAATTCACTTATAACATATATAACTTTTATGTTATATACAACATATATATGATTTGTCTGAAGTGAATCTAGAAAACTACAGATTAAAATTATCTATAGAAAGTCGATATTTAAGTTTCGACTTTTTGAAGAAGTAATATAACTCAATCAAATCCTTATATATCGGTTGTAAATTAAATTCTTCCAACGACTTAAGATACAACTTATTAAACATACTTAAATTCGGTCTTATTATATTCTTTTTTATTTCTTTAGTTTTACTTATATACTAATTATAAAACTCATATCCTCTACGACCTATCTCTATTGAAGCTAATACCATATCAGGTAAATTTAGACTTCTATATAAGAAATTTCCTATAAAACTTGAATACTCTGGTTTTACCTGCAATAACTTAATATTATGAATATTACAACGCTTAGTTAAATTATTCACAAATGTGTTTCTACACCATGAATTATTTACTAATTTATTAAACTTTTTACCTAATTCCTTATCAGAAGTTTTAATATTTAAATCTTCAATAGAAATAAGCTAACACTTATAATATATAGATTTATTTACTATATTCTTTACAATTTGTAACGTTTCAAAATTACGTTTATCAGAAATATATTTTCTCTCATTAGATTCTGAACTATATCCTTTATTTTTTAAATCAAAATCTTTATCATTTAATTTTTTAATTGAATAAACACCAGATTTGATAACATAAAATTCTGATTCAGATTTCCAATCTACAATACTCCATCCTATATAATTTGGATTCAAATCTAATGCAAGAACTCTATTTTTTATAAACTTAGTTTCATAATTATAAATATCAGTTTCTTCAAATATTATATAGATATATTCTAAATCTAATTTATATGCTATCTTTATTTCTTTTCTTTCTTGTTTTTGATATAATTTAGATAATATTTGTTTTCTTTTATTTAAACCAATTAACTATAAATTTATTTTAGTTGATTTATTTGGTTTAAAGATAATATTTTCTAAGTCTTGTTCTATATGGAATTTTCTATTTCCTTTAACTGATTTATTAATAACTTCACCTATTGAATATATAGGGGATAAACGTTTCTATTTAAACTATTCTTTAGATATATTGTTTTTTAATCTCTAAAAATAATTCTTCTTACCCCCAAATATTACTTTATCTACTTTAGGTATATCATAAAAACTACATTGAATAAACCAACTATCTAATAAATCTATATTATTCAATAATTTAATCTAACTCTTTATTTCTTTCTATGATTTACCTTCATTTATTCTATTATATACAAAATGCTGTACAGAACTATATTGTTTCATATAATCCCGTATAATATGTAATGACTAATCATCAGTTTGATATTTAATCTTCAATACTTGCATTGTTAATTGTATATAATATTATATTCTTCTATTATTTATCTAAATATTTTTTAAAAATAATAAATTTTTTATAAAAAATATATAAATTGTAAAATATTATAATTTATGTATTATATGCGGAGAGCAGTGGTCCCGACCCACATTCACATACATGAACGAGCAATTTAGCAGATTGTCCCTAACCCCGTTAGGTTTACTCTCCAAATTGATTAATAAATTATATCAATCAATTTTATTTACTATATTTATAATGTATTATAATTAAAAAGTCTATTTTTATCACTAAAAAAATAATATGATTTTGTTATCTACTGATTCTTGTCGATATTCACATCTATAACCATATGTGTAAATAAGTAATGATATAAAGTGTTGAATCCATTGTTTATAACCATCTTCTGCAGGTATACTATATTTTTTTGTTAACATAGCAACCATAGTTAATTCTGATATAACACAATGTGTATTTCCTTTTGCTACTGCATCTTTAAGCTTTGCATTTAAATAATCAACAACAACATCTCCTCTCTTTAAAAATTCTTGATTTGTTTCATATGTGAGAGAATCACGTAATTCTGTAGCTTTTTGAATTATAATATCACATTTCTTCTGTTTAAATTTTATCATTGAAAATTTTCATATTTATCCTTTAATTGTTGAAGTCTTCTATAATTCGCATACAATACATTTGCATCACCACTGGTAGGATTATTCACCAATTTATAATAATCTAATTCTGCCTGTAAATATTCAGATTTTGCTATTTGATAATCTGCTTCTTTATACGCATTGAATAAATCTGGTTCATATTGTTCAAGTGATTCACCATATTTTTCTTCTGTTACATTATTAATTAATGAAACTCTCGAATCATTAAATATATGGTGTTGAAAATCTTCTGTTATATTTGAAGATTCTTTTTTTATTATTTCATCCTTTTTATTAACTACATATATAACATACTATTTAGATGAAAAAAGTAATTTAATTAATTTAAAAATGTTCATCTTCATTTAAAATAAATTTCGTACAATCTCGCGTTTTATATAGAAATTCTTTTGCTGCTTTATATGATAAAAAATAATTTGAAACTAATTCTTTATCAATTACAGTACATACTATCTGGTTATCAGTTTTCATTAAAAAATCACGAAAAAATGACAAAATACTGAAGTAATTCCAGTAAATTTTGTAATATTTTATATGTTTTCCTAAACCTATATCAAATTCATCAACATATCTAATAGTATACTCAATTGGGCCAAAAATATTAAATATTTTCTTAATTTGTATATCTCTATCATATGTTAATGATATTAGGTACATATAAAAAAATGTAAATATTAATATATTTGTAATCATCACAATTCATTTTCTAAATTTTCTAATTTTATCTCTAACAACCTTATCTTGTTCTCTTGTGTTAAAATAATAGTTTTTAACTTATTAATAGAATCAATAATTTCATTTATCTTATCATATAATTGTTTTTCTTGTTCATTACTCATATTATTATCTTATCATTTAAAATATCATCAACTATATTAACTAATATAGGACAAACACAATTATAATAATCAAAGTCTTTTTCGAAAGAAATATCATTATTAGAAAAATCCTTATATAATTGTAAAAGAATAAATGCAACATATTTATTAAATGGACGATCTGTGATATTATATGATGAAATATTACGTAATATTTCATATACACTTTCTGCATCCATATAAGTATCAAACTCTTTTACGTATTTAACTATATTATTTTGAATCTGAATAATATAATTATTTATATTTGAATTATTTATAGTTATCATATTTCTTACTCTTCAATAAATTTTTTAATTGTTTTTGCCATATCAATAATTCTATCAAATTCATATCGGTCTCTATTAGCCTTATCTGAATTTGCCCAATACATTGTATAAATCAATGCACGATCAGCTGCAGGTAACTTGCCAAAGTTATCATCATTGATTAATTCATCAAATTTATTGTTCTTAAACTTAATATTTTTAGTTTCATTTGTATTCATATAATTTATATATCAATTTATATTATTTGTTTTCATTATTATTAATAACTTTAAACTTATCAGTACCAGGGATAATAGCTAAACCACCCCATGTTCCATGAAGCTGTCCAATACTATCGATAAATTGAACAATACCTTCACGCCCAATATATGAATCTACAACTGTATCATAACCACAATCATCAACCCATAAAATTTTAATAGTATCTCCTACCTTTACTTTTTCTTGTTCCATAACAAATCTTATTTAAATATTATATAGCAAAGATACATATTTTATATTAAAAAAGAAAGGATACTAACTTAAATTAGTATCCTTAATATATTTTCCACTATTCAAAATGATTTCTTGTATCTAAATAAAATAAATTAGTTTCATTCTTATATGCTTCCTGTTCAAATGATATATTTCTATATGCTTTATGTGAAAATCTATCTTTTGTAAATAATACACGCCATAACCATTCAAAGAAATATATTATATAGAATATAATACCACCTATATACTATTGAAGATACAATGGTAAAAAACATGCAAAATCTTTCATTTGTTCAGTATGTATAGATTCATGATTTAATATTTTTTCTTTATATCTAGGAATCTATAATTTATATGCATATTCTTTTCTGACAAATAATGTACCGAAAAGATTAATAGCAATAAAGCCCTATACTGGTATAATACTATTATAAACAATTTTCATTTTATTAAATTATCCTTTTAAGTATTTATTTAATCATTATTAATACGTTCTGTTTTTAAATTAATAATTATATCATCATTTATGAATAAAACATTATTATCATCTATATCTAAATATTCAATATTTTTAATAGTATTCACAAAATTATGAACAAATGTATTTAATATAGATATATCTGTATCTTCTATTCTAAATATAAATTTAGATAATTCTGGATATGCTAATGATATTTCTTTCTTTGTAAAATATTCATCTCCATTTATTAAACTTAAACATTGTCCAGATTGAAATGCAATTAATTTTAATATATCTTCTTTTGACATATTATTATTTAATGTTGTGAAATCTATTGTTGTTAAATCAATATTTAATAATGTATTTAATCTACAATCAAAGTCACTACGTAATGCGAGTTTTACTTCTGATCTATATTGAGATCTAGATAAATGAGATAATATTGAACGTATAGAACGTACTATCTTTAATGGTATATTGCGTTTTACATTTTTTGTAATTAATAAAGGTGTATTCTGATGATGTAAAGAATATGTATTTTTAATGGCATTATTTAATTCATCTTTTGTTCCTTTATAACAATTAGAAATAATACCATCATCAATAGTTATTAAATTTCTATTTTCATTTTTATCAGATGAACAAAATATCTTACATTCATTTAATGACGGTAATTTATCTACAATATATGCTATGTCTATATCAGTTGAATCAGATGAACCATATATATAATTTCCATATATTTCCATTTTAATTATTCTAAATTAATTTGCTTAAATATTAAATAATTCTCTAAATCTATAAGAGTCTGTAACGATTCATCAAAATATTGATGATCATAATTTTCATCATTTCTTGCATGCAAATCTATTAAAGCTTCATGAAATCTTGAATCCGGATATTTCTCAAAATATTTTTTCAAAATTTCCAAAATTTTAATATTACTTTCATACCGTTTACTCCTATAATACTCAAACATCTTCTGTTCTGACTAATTTCTTTTTATATCATTCTCTACCATAATTATAATTTATAAAATTAAATTAATAGTTATATACTTATATCTTTTATTTCTTTATCTAATGATATACATTTAGGATCTATATTTTCATATGTAAAAACACTATTCTATCCTTTTGGATCATCAAAGAATCTATACATAGTTGCTTTATTTCCTTCAATATAAGAACCTCTTGTTTTTAAATCTATCTTTAATATTACTGCATTATTTATATTTTGTTTATTCTTAAATAAATCTTTTGCATAACTTTCCAATTTATTGTAATTATATTTTAAATAAAAATAAACTCTATCTGGATAATTATCGCCATTAAATTGTTTAGATCTCGGTATTAACCCATTTTTCTATATTTTCTAATATGTTTTATAATCAGTTATATGGTATAAAATACCATCACATTCCTTATATACATAATCAGTTAATTCATATATAAATTTTGGATGTAACATAAATACATAGTTATCATTCTATCGTTTTTTTACCGCAATAAAATATCCTAAATTATAAATAATAGATTCTAGATTTATTAATGCATTTTTATTATATTCATCATCATAATCATCACAATATATATAAAAATATAATAATGGTGTTTTATCTTTCTATAATGGATTATAATCAATTCCAGCATGATGAATAAAACCATCAAAATATTTTTTTAGTTTAGATAATGCTTTATTTGGATCCATTGTATGTAATAAACCTTCATACAAATAATTTTGTTCACATTTTTTTAAGTAACTATATTGACATGTATCTTCTATACCATATTTTAGTTGATTATATGACTAAAACCATATATTATCTTTTGAATATTCTCTTAATGCATTATCATAATAATTAAATTTCATTTCAAATAAGGTTTTACCTATCAATCTGTCATAACTATCCATAAAATTAAATATTTATAAAAATTTAATTATTTATTGCATTTATCTAATATATTGCAAAAATAATGTCACCTTACTAATAGTTTTCAAAAAATTATTAATAAAAAATAGGTTATGAAATCTTATATTTCATAACCTATTAATACTTCCTGCGGAAGCTGTAGGATTCGAACCTACGGGCCGTCTCCGGTCTCGGGTTTTCAAGACCCGCGCAATCGACCAACTCTGCCAAACTTCCAAATAAAAATTAGGATTTATATTCTGTGAGAATCCTTTAACTCAGTACCAATACGATGGTCTACAAGACTTTCCATTAAATAAATTTAATATTCTTGTATTTGTTGCAAATAACGGAATCGAACCGCTTACTTTCTCGCATGATGAGAATGTGTTGCCATTACACCAAGATGCATGCAGAGTTTTATCGATCGCTTATTATCTCTGTCATTCATATTTCCCCATTTATAATATTACTTTATAGATAAACAATCGCGAACAGTTATCTATATTCATAAAATAAACGTATCATACTAGTTGCGGGAGAAGGATTCGAACCTTCGCTAAGCAATTACTGTCTCAAGGTTATGAGCCTTGCATGTTACCATTACACTACCCCACGATATATAAAAACATAAAAATAATAATGAATTCATAGATGGATTCCTGACTACCATCAAACCTCATTACATATTAAGCGCATTATTCAGTCACTACAAGTTAGTTCATGACGCTAACTTTTTATGTAGGAAGGATTGATTACCTTCAAAGGCTACAGACATCATTCCATTAAAACGATTTGACCTTTCTTACGTCACTCACAGTTGGCCAACTGTGGCTATTTTAACCTTATGCTTCTTAATATTGATTACTCTAAATCATATCTTTTCAGATATAACTTAAATGCCTTATTTGCTGTCCACAAATTATTCAGCAATATAAAAACATTATTAAGTTATGTTATTGAGCTCCGAGTCGGATTCGAACCAACGACCTGCTCATTACAAGTGAGCTGCACTACCACTGTGCTATCGGAGCATATTTTTCTTAACTTATTATTTATCTAATTTAATTTAAAAATTGATAATAAATCAAAAAAATATTTCATAATTATTTGTACCTTCACTCGGACTCGAACCGAGACGTAATTAAACCTAGCTCCTTAGGCTAGTGACTATACCAATTCGTCTATGAAGGTATTAAAATTAGTTTCATAAAGAAACTTTTAATTTAATAACGTAAATTTAAAATCTTGTTTATTTTTAACTATATTTCTTAATTTAGTTATGTAAATCAAGATACAGTACTCGGTGGGGGAGTCGGACCCCCGTTAACAGATCGAAAATCTGTAGTACTGACCGCTATACGAACCGAGCATTTTATATGTCTTAAATTCAAATTATAATATTTAAATTCAAAATACATTATATTATATGTAACTTTTTAAATAAAGTCTATATATTTATTAAAAATATTTTCAAAATATTTGTGGGAACAACAGGATTCGAACACTGTGACGTAAGATCATTTCAACCGGTTTGCAAATACAACCCACTTACCATGGGTCTCTCACACCAACGAGAAGGTATTCCCAAATATTATAATTTATTTATATATTCCTTTAATTCTTTTGCTTTATATGGTAATTCATATTTTTTACACCATTTCTTTATAGCATTACCAGAAATACCATATAATCTTCCAATATTTTCAAATGTAATATATTTCCTAAATAATTCTATTAACTCTTCTTTTGAAGGAATAATATAATTTTTATTGGTTTTTATATTATCAGATATTTTATTATACTAACTAATTATAGAATTGTCTTTAAATTTATATATTAAATTATTAACAGCATCATCATCTTTTATAATTTCAGTTGGACATTCTAGTAAATTACTATGTATTTCCCGATGACAATTAGAACATACTAATACACATTTATCTAATTCAGATTTTACTTTATTCCAACTTCTAGTATAACCTCTACTTCCTATTGCAAAATCTTTCTATTCAGGATTAATATGATGAAATTCTAATGCTGATACACATTTATTATAACCACAACATTGACATCTATTTCCTTTATATGCTAATGCTAATAGTTTTATATGATCTCTTCGTTTCTAAACATATTCAGACTAACATTTCATGCATTTCCAATGAATTGAATTATCATAAAAATACTATTTAAATAAAGTATTCCCATGCTTTTTGCATATACGATATTCTTTTATATCACTCATATTGCGCTTCGGAATGGACTCGAACCATTGACTTTCTGATTAACAGTCAGACGTTCTAACCAACTGAACTACCGAAGCAAAGATTGAATAGTTTATCTTCGGACACTATTCATAATTATTAAAATTCAGTCATATACTTACCGAGAATTATATATGCACTATATCATGAAAGTTTATTCATAATGGCACTACTTATCATGATTAAAACCATATTTAACTTTGGTAACTAATATTCATATAGGAAAAATATCTTACCATCTCATCTTAAATATATGGTTAAATAACATATATTCATAATTATTTTTTAAAACCTATATTAAAATCAAAAAATGCATATCATTATTATAAGAAATAATTAAAACTTATAATAAAGTCTCGAGCTATGCGCAATATCTTTATAAAAAATGTAAATATAAAACAGATAATACTGAATAACATATACATTTTATAACTGTTTCATACATTCATAACCATTGTAATTGTGATCCCACCAGGACTCGAACCTGGAAGTCCTTTTACGGAACACAGTTTAGAAGACTGTTGAGGTCATCCATTACTCTTTATGGGACCGAAATATCAACATAGATATGTTTAACAAGTTGCGGTACGTACGAGATTCGAACTCGTGACTTCTACAGTGACAGTGTAGCGCTCTGACCAACTGAACTAACGCACCAAATTAAAAAAACAGAAGTCATTTATATATTAAGTATTTGAGTTATTAAATATATTTTAGAAATATATTAATCACTTTGTAAACATTATTATTATTATAAAAATAAGTTTGCTGTATTGACTTCCATATTCATAAATAAATCTCATTAAACACTTACATTTCTTACTAATAAAAGTCTCATCGTAAGTCAAATACTTCAATTATTATTTATGAATTATAATATTATTAAAAATATTTTGTGGGCCCAGTAGGACTTGAACCTACGACCTTCAGATTATGAGTCTGCTGCTGCTAACCGTCTGAGCTATAGGCCCAATACTTATATTATATAAAAATATATTATTAAATGTCTATATTATTTTCTTTAATATAATCATTAATTAGTTTTCTTGTATATGGTAATTTATCTTGTTTTAACCATTTTATTATAGTTCTATCAGATACATTACATAATTTTGCAACTTTTGAAAAACTATTATGAATTATTAAATTTAATAATTCGTCTTTATTCGGTCTATTAATATTTCTATATGATTTTCGTAAACATACAGCACATAAACCTGTTGTATTAGTTTTACTTAATTCCTTACCACATATATTACAATACTTAATTTCCTTTTGTATTTTACATCTATTTCGTCCTGTATAATTATCTGTTTGACTATGACAATTAGGACATAAATATTGTAAATTTTCTGGTTCATTATTATAATGATTTCCATCTTTATGGTGAATCTATAATATTAATGGTTTATTATTCCATATAGTAGTTAAACCACATAATTCACATTTATATTCTCTTTCTCCTTTAGAAACTAATTCACTTAATATATCTTTAGGATTTTTAGAAACAAAATGACTATTATATTTCATATCATTTGTATACTTATAATGACTTATATCTAAATCATATTTAATAACCAACTAATGAAACATATTATAAAATCCACCTTCTGGTTTCCAACCAATTTTAATACAAAAATCTTTAATAGTATTTGTATTATTAATAATATCCTATAACTAATCTTTTGTATACTTCATATAATTATTAATCATTATAGTGTCTCCTATGGAACTCGAATCCATGACCCACGCATTAAAAGTGCGTTGCTCTGCCAACTGAGCTAAGGAGACCTCTATCTTAATTTACATAACTATTTTTTATTTCTATTCAAAGATACATCTTTTATTTGAAATAAAAAAGTATTTAATAAATTATTTTATCAATATTTCAAAGAACTAAATACATAATATTATATGTAAAACTTAAAATAAAGTCTATTTTTAATAGATTATTTTTTAAATTATTTTGTTGGGTGGGTGAGACTTGAACTCACGACCTCTTGCTTATCAGGCAAGCTATCTAACCAGCTGATATACCACCCAAAATTAAAACAAGTAGATTTACGAGACACAGCTTCTTCACCCTTTATAAAGGAAACTCGCTATTAGGCACTTGCGCTGTTTTACGAAGTTGTTGTGTGTCAACTTATGGCTTCTCACGAAATTTGCTGCTCTTCACATCTATGATCGAAATCAAACCAATTCTTTTCAATAATTGACCTGTAACCCTTATCAGTTCTTCAGTATATAACATAAGCTAGCATTACTATATACTTACTCATTATTATAATCAGAAGTCTATACTTGTTTTTAGTAGAGATAAAGGGACTCGAACCCTTACACTTTAACAGTATATGCTCCTAAGGCATACGTGGCTACCAATTACACCATATCTCTAAAATGTGGACCCTCGTGGAATCGAACCACGACCTCTGGATTGTCTCTATAAATGGAATCGAACCATTAATAATAACCATTAATATTATAGAGATTGATTTAATACAGTTTACTCTGTTAATTCAGTCCAGCGTACAGGCACCAGCCATACGCAAGGTCCATTTATGTGTTGCGGGTCTTAGAGTCGCACTAAGTATCGCATAGCTTATGAGACTAGCATGATTTATATATCTGTTTCACTCCCCCGCAATATTATAATTTATTATTTTTAAATAGGCAATTTTCACTGGTTATATTTAAACTATTCCATTGTCCTCAGCTATCTAACGTTCTTTTTCTTTCTAACCCAAATGATTAATTTTAAGGTAATTACGCTATTTAATAGAGTTACTGAGAGTTGTTTAGAACCTATACTTTATTTGTCAGATTTAGAGATTCGAACTCCTTAGACATATTCACGCGCGTCTTATTCGTCAATCTACCCATCTGTAGAAATACAGTTCCCACACTGTAAGTAACCTGTAATTGTTGGACTAGTAGGACTCGGACCTACTCAAATAGCTCCAAAAACTATTGTGCTACCATTACACCATAGTCCAATGTTTTAATAAACATATTAAATAATTATTTCATGGCGGTTGTAATTGGATTCGAACCAATAATCTACCCACGACCTTGAGTTATTCTACGAGTAAACGATAATTTTTTTATTCATTATAAGCAAATAATTATAAAATCAATAACGGTATAAGAGCTTAAGATTAATACCATTCGATCCGCAAACATCTCATATTAATTATTATAATATTCGAAATAAATATTCATTTTAATTACCAGTTTTAACTACTCCACCTGTTTTGAACTATACAACCATATTATTAAAAATATATTCTCTATTTTTATTTCTTAATTTGATGGATGATAATAATCTTTCCAATTATTAAATGTATTCTTTATTGATAAATTTTGTAAATATTCAACAGAATAACATTTATTTGTATGTATTATTCTATGATGATTTGGACATACAATAATTAAATTTGAAACATCATCAGTTCCACCATTACATTTTTCTATTATATGATGAATATCACATGTTGATTCATTCCAACCACATATTGCACAACCTATTTTAGAACGATTTAAAATCTTTGATATTGTTCTTTTTGAACAATCTAATATAGAATTTATTTCTTGTTCTTTTGAATGTTTTCTATGTTGTTTACATTCATCACATCTTATATGTCTATCTTTACGGATTGTCTTATTAGTTAAAAAAGATTTTCCACATATTTCACATATATACTAATATTCCATAATATTGTGGGTGAGGCAGGACTCGAACCTGCGAAGTCAAATGACAGCTGATTTACAGTCAGCCCCCTTTGCCGCTCGGGACACTCACCCAAAATTAATGAAATATTTCAAAGAAATTGCATCTTCTAATAATCTTACAGCTTACCCTTTAGGTTTTTTAATAGCATGCCTGTTACTTCACAGGAACAAAATATTTCATTAAAAATTACCCGAAACATTCATTGTCGTCACAGTCACATCTATAGGATTTAAAAATAGATTCTAACCAGAAAGAGTTTGCTCTACATCATCAGATTTATTTTATATTTAGACTTAATAATAAACCCTACATACTTACCATATAACTCTTTTATTTAATAGTCATATAAATACACTGTCTAATAATATAAGTATACTACTATTACTGTAATGTTTCGCACAAGACGTGGAGAATAACGGATTCGAACCGTTGACCCCCTGCTTGCAAAGCAGGTGCTCTAGCCAACTGAGCTAATCCCCCGATATTTCTCTGTTTTAAGAATAATAATTATATTTGAAAAACATTATATTGTCTATTCAAATAATAAAAAATTGTTCACATAGGTAAATTTGAAACACTAATTTTTAGATTTAACTTTACCATAGTTAAACTATATGTGAACACATAGTAGGTTATGAGGAACTCGAATCCCCGACCCTCGCTGTGTAAAAGCGATACTCTAAACCGACTGAGCTAATAACCTAAAGTAGTATACTGCTTTCACAAGTGGTATACTATGAAATAATTCACAAATCCGATTTTATGAATTTAAAAATTAAATAGTTAATTAGGGTGGATTTGCACTTCCCTTACTCCATAGTTAAATGTTAATGATGGACCCTTCTTACTAATGAATAAAAGAAAATTGCGCAAGTTTTTATTCATTAATATGTTTAGTTCTACATAACGTAGCTCTCTACTTACCGTTAAACTTCGTTACTATTTAATTAAAAACATTTAAAAATATATTCAGAAATTTAATATATATTCGCCTTGACGATACTATCTGAACATAGAAGGTACATCCTTTATATATACTAAATCATATTTTTAAATTGCGGGAATAGAGGGAATCGAACCCACGCCCAGAGATTAACAGTCTCTCGCTCGACCTTCGAGCTATATTCCCAATGTTTGCTTTAAGGTCAGCAAACCACACATCTCGCCGTCATATAAGCATCCACGATTACTATCGTTCCATGTATACAACCATATCCAGCCTGTGCGAATATTTGTTCTATTTGGCTCGTGGCGATATTCTTTTCGAAAGCAATAGCAAATATTAAAAGGACTTTAATATTCTATAATATCGCCTGATGCACTTTGGACAAGCAGTATAATATAAGAAATCTTATATATAGCCTGATATATTTCAATCATATTTTTCTTTGGCGGCATCATTCTATAAATTCATATAATTATTGTTTTCTTCCTCACATAAGTAAAGTACTTATGAAGTTACTTTTCAATAAAGTTCATAGTATATCTGATTAACTTTTCAGTAACAGAAACATTTATTATATGAATAATACTTATATTTGTCTATCAAAATTTCAAAGAACAATATATTTTTTAATTAACAATACAAAGATACATCTTTATTTTGAATTAAAAAAATATTCATTGAAATTTTTGAAATATTTTTTGTTTATTATCAATATGTCAAAGAACTAAATGTTTGTTATTTTATTAACAACACAAAGATACATAATATATTTCAAATAAAAAAATAAGTCTATAAAAAATTGATATTTTTATTTAAGTTTTATAATTGTATCTTCTTTAATAGAACGTCTAATCCATCTCATTAGGATTATTGCTCTATCATAATGTGGTAAGAATGAAGCAGTTTCACCTACATCATGTTTATCTGATAAATCGATTTCAAACTAATATACATGATTATCAGTTGATGTAATATTATAAACTGCAATTCCTCCAGCATTCATACAAACAAGGTCTGCTGCACCTTTAACTAAATTTTTTAAATCAATGTTTTCCATTTTTAATTAATTTTCTTTTTTTAGTTGGGGTGGTGGGAGTTGAACCCACTACCAGAATTTTATAAGAATTCCACTCTAACCGTTGAGTTACACCCCAATATGGGATGTTCCTAAATATAATACAACATTATACCATTAAACATATAGGAACATAATTTCTATTGTTAATCCTATATATAATAATGTATATAAGATCAACAATTATAATATTCGATGCTTATGTATATGTCGTATTAAATTTGTCATAACTTTATTCTTATAAAATTTGTTTGTATTTTTTAAAAATTTGCACACAGAGAAGGATTCGAACCCTCGAACAGACTTTTAATCCGTTATTGGTTTTGGAGACCAACTGCATCAACCACTCGCACATCTGTGTATTATGTATATAATAAATGAAAAAATCTTGAAACTCCCTGATTATGCAGAATGTTTCAAGATTTTAATATATTAATCGTTATTTATATTATAGTATTCAACGTATTAACTATTCTCAATATCTCGTAACATATATGCACAACGTACTTGTTCATACCAATTAAATGAATCGGCATAAATATCCACGTTATTTTTATATATGTTATTAAATTGTCTCATAGTTTTTTGTCTTTTAAAATTATTTCTTTATTATATATATCTAAATTTTTTTCAAAAGTCTTCATTTTTGAGAACTTTTTTTCAAAAAATATTAATTTTTTTTAATTTTCTTTATAGT
>OIXA01000512.1_pt1 | contig 56351 bp, 46 predicted proteins | sample 1587721 | NCBI WGS metagenome assembly OIXA01 (sample SAMEA3888900, study PRJEB22519) | human gut metagenome | biome: human gut; feature: human-associated habitat; material: faeces | place: Denmark | collected 2013
CAGTTTGGTAACGTGACAAGAAAACTGCACACCAACACAAGCTGGGATCAGGCAAGATTCGAGGTATGCGGCCACAAATGGGCCGATCTCTCCGAGGGAGGCTACGGCGTCAGCCTGATGAACGACTGCAAGTACGGCTATTCCATGAAGGACCGTGTGATAACACAGACCCTGATCAAATCCGGAACCGAGCCGACGGAATACTGTGATCTGCATACTTCCTATGAGGTCTGCAGCGTCAGCGGTATGAAGCCCGGCCCTTACTGCCAGAAGACCACCTACCGCGCGAGAATCAAGCTGCCGGAGGAGACAACCGGAGTTACGGATGATAATAACTATGCTTATTCTTCCAGGCGGACCTGTGATCAATGCCAGCCTCTGATCACGCTCCCCGGTCTGCTGAACCCGGATGGAACCGACACAGGAACAACGGGCATCGCAGGAACCGGCACCACCGGAAGCTCCAGCATGGCTTCCGGCAGCGGAACCACGACGGAATCCACAAGGCCAAGCGCCCACTAAAACATTCTCTGCAAAAGATATCCTGCAGAAGCGAAGAAGCCGCCCGGCATCACCGGTCGGTTTCTTCTTTTTTTCTATATAAAACAGCGGCTCTCGCTGCTGTCTGCCTATCTTCCCGTCGTTCCACCTATTCCTTCATCTTCGGCCGAAAGATCAGCGAAGCCAGATAACCGAATACCAGCGCGCCGCAGATCCCGGCGGAGCTGGCGGTCAGGCCACCTTTGAAGATTCCCAGGAAGCCTTCGCTGTCCACCGCTTCTTTCACACCCTTCCACAGCGTATTACCAAATCCCAGCAAGGGGACGCCCGCCCCGGCTCCTGCCCACTCCAGAAACGACGGGTACAAGCCGACAGCTCCCAGAATGGTTCCCATAACCACCAGAAGCACCATGATGCGTCCCGGCATCATCTTCGTTTTTTCCATTAATATCTGCACCAAAGCACAGATCAGGCCGCCCACCCAGAAAGCATTGATATAATCCATTCTCTGCATTTCCCCCTTACTATCTGTTTAAGGACAGTCTCTGCACTTTTTCTTAAAATTATGCATTCTTTATTGATGCATTCTTTTTGCCAAAACGAAACCATTCCGGCGGAAGCTGTACCAGGATCACCGCCGCAAATACGATAACGCAGCCTGCGATCTGCCTGGCTGTCAGTGTCTGATCAGTAGTCAGAAATCCGATCTTATAGGCGATCCATCCGGAGATCGTGGCAATGACGGATTCCAGGCTCATGATCAGTGCCGCCACCGTAGGATTCAGTCCTTTCTGGCCCACGATCTGTAAGGTATAACCCACACCACAGCTTAAAACACCGGCATATAACAGGGCTCCCAGGCCTTCCTGCAGCTGACCGAAGGTGGGCTGTCCCCAGATGAGTGCTCCGATGCAGCAGACCACTCCACAGACCGTGAACTGGATACAGGATACCACAGCTCCGTCAATTCTTGCTGCATAATGGTCAACGGTCATGATCTGTATGGCAAATGCAATGGCACATAAAAATACCATGATATCTCCGGCTCCGAGACGCAGGGACTCGGTCATGCAGAGCAGATACATGCCCACGGCTGCCATGACTGCTGCCGCCCAGACCACCGGCGCCACTTTTTTCTTCAGAAAGATACCGAACATGGGGACAAAAATGATATATAGCGTTGTGATAAATCCCGCCTTACCGACACTGGTGTATTTAATACCGAACTGCTGCAAGGTACTGGCGATCGTTAGGAAAATGCCACACAAAAGTCCTGCTTTCACATTCAGTTTCCAGTCAAGGGGCGCAGCTTTGTCCCCTGCAATCTTTCTGCTGATCAGAATATACACCAGAATGCTGGCGGCACCGATCAGGGAACGGACACCGTTAAAGGTGAACGGATGCATATAGTCCATGCCCTTGCTCTGGGAGACGAACGCCATGCCCCAGATGGCAGCCGTTAACAGCAGGATCAGGCTGTTTCTCGTAGTTTTTGTTCTCGTATTTTCCATAGTTGTATTTTCCATTCCTTATATTTTTCGTTCCTTGCTGCTTTACGGTTATGTGATCTTGTCAGGGCTGTTTCTTATATCTCTCAGCAATCTCCGCCACTACATCCCGCAGCATTTTTCTGCTACAGTCTATGATCAGATCCGCATATTTTTCATACAAAGGGGTTCTCTCCTCGTACAGGTCCCTCAATGTCTGACCGGGCTGCAGGGTCACACCTCTGGCATTCAGATCTCCCAGCCGCTGTTCCACTTCCTCATAAGGAAGCTTCAAATATACCACGGTGCTGATATCCCGCAGATGCTGCATGCCCTCCGGCTCGTAGCAGGCACTTCCGCCGGTGGCAATGATGCTGTTTTCCAGATTCAGAGAGGCATTTACGTTGCTCTCGATCTGCCAGAAGCCCTCCACGCCGTGTTCCGTGATGAGTTCATGCAATAATTTACCGTGTCTTTCCTGGATCACCAGATCCGAATCCACAAAACGTCTGCCCAGGCGCTTTGCCAGAACCACGCCTACCGTACTTTTTCCCGAACCCGGCATGCCGATCAGAGTAATATTGTTTTTCATAAATTTCTGTCCACCTTACCTATACACAAGAAAATCGCCGCCTGTAAGCGACGATCTTCCGTCCTGTTCTTCTTTATAACCTTCGTAGCGCCCCATTTGCAGAACTGCCTCTGTGGGGATTTTGACCCCGACATCATGCTATTTGCTCATGGTGGTTACTTACACTTTATACTTCCGCAATGACTTCCACTTCACATAATACGTTCTTGGGAAGGGTCTTGACTGCAACGCAGCTTCTGGCAGGATTCTCAGTAAAGTACTTTGCATAGACCTGATTGAAAGCTGCGAAATCGCCCATATCTGCCAGAAAACAGGAGGTCTTGGCCACTCTGGTGTAATCGGTGCCTGCTGCCTTTAACAGCTCGCCGATATTCTTCATTACCTGCTCTGCCTGTTCCTCGATGGTAGTTCCGTGAATCTCTCCGGTAGCGGGATCAATAGGGATCTGTCCGGATGCGAAAAAGATATTGCCCAGTACAATGCCCTGAGAGTAAGGTCCGATTGCTGCGGGTGCTTTGTCTGTTGAAATCTTCTGTAACATAATATTCTCCTCTTCTTCCTATAATTACGCCCTGAGGATGCCTCCGGATCCCGGCACATCCAAAATCCGATGCAGCATGCACATAGCGTTTACTTCGTCATATCTACCTCCGGCTCATCAAATTCCGCCGTCACGTAGAATCCTCTGGAATTCTCCACGATATCCGCCACGACTCCTTCGCGATTCTTCAACCGATAACGAAAAGGAATATTGGGGGACATGGCCAGAGACGGGTCTATCGTATAATAATAGTTACTGGGCAGAAGTCCCTCGGTCACTGTGATCTTCTGTCCGACCTCCAACAGTCCCGGCCGCTCCATCTTAAATTCTATCCTGCGCATTTTGACTCACCAGCCATTCCCGGCATAATGTGTTTTCGCCGTTTGAGGTTTATTTTACCAGTAACTTACAGCGCTTGCAAGAGTGTGTTTCATTTCTGACCTGCTGCTTTTCCCTATTTCACCGCCGGACTCTCCAATACTACCGCATGTGCGATCCCCGGCACGCTTTTACCTTCGTTGAAACTGGTCTTACTGAGCAGGGCGCCAGTGGGTAGAAAGAGGACTTTTTTCCACTCGCCGGATTCCAGCTTCGGCAGGACGTATGCCGCCAGGGTCACAGCGCTGCATCCACAGCCGCTGCCTCCGGCGTGGGTGTCCTGGGCTTCTGCGTCAAAAATCTCGATACCGCAGTCCATGTGCCGGTCGGCGATGTCAATTCCCTTTTCCCGCAAAAGATCGATCAATACCGTCTGTCCCACGCTTCCCAGATCCCCGGTGATGATCCGGTCATATTCTTCCGGGGTCACATGAAAATCTTCCATGTGACGGGCAACGGTGTCTGCAGCGGCCGGTGCCATGCATGCTCCCATGTTCATGGAGTCTTTCAGGCCGTAATCCACGATCCTTCCGGGAGTCATGCCGGTGATGTGGGCTCTGCACTTCTGATTTAGTCCCAATGCAAAGGCTCCGCTTCCCGTCACCGTCCAGCTGGCAGACAGAGGTCTCTGGCTCCCATAATCTAACGGAAAACGGAACTCCTTCTCCGCACTGGCAAAATGACTGGAGGTCACACAGACCACATGCTCCGCATAGCCTCCCGCTGCCATCACAGCTCCCAGTGTCAGTGCTTCCCCGCAGGTAGAGCAGGCACCGTAGACTCCAAACAGAGGAATATTGTAAGCGGAGATACCAAAGGAAGTGGCGATGCACTGCCCCAAGAGATCACCGGCGAAGAGATACGACACATCCTCCGCTTTCCATCCGGCCTTTTCCATGACCATGTAGACTGCGTCCTTCTGGAGATTACTTTCCGCCTCTTCCCAGGTCTTACAGCCGAAGAGATCATCTTCTCCCACCATGTCGAACAGGGTGCCTAACGGTCCTTCGCCTTCTTTTTTTCCCACGATACTGGCACCGGCGATCACACACACCGGCTGTGCCAGACGGATACTGCTTCTTCCCACTCTCTGATTCATAATTTCTCCTTCCATGCGATAACACTGCATTCTTTTTTGTCAGTGTTCCCGCATTTTGGAAAAATTATGAATTACAAAAAATTGTAACTATTCAGAACCCCATTCGCAAAACCGCTACTTCGTAGCTTTCCTTTTGCTCATGTGGTTACTTCGCCATATAAAACTACTTATCTGCCTGAATGCAAGCATTCGCTGAACGCAGTTTTTCATGGCTCTGAATAGTTACAAAATATCTCCTCCAGCGCCCCGATCACCTTCTGTAATATCTCATCCGCCATATCCGAATAGTGAATGACCAGAATCCCCCGATATTTCTGCGCATCCGCAAAGCAATATTCCGACAGACAGTTCACGAGAATTCCCCGCTGTCTGGCCGCCCACTTGATCTCCACGTCACTAAGTTCCGTCCGCACATGCAGCAGAAAATGAGTCCCGGCATCATCCTGATAGATCTGGCTGATCTGACTTAAAGGTGACTCCCGAAACATCCGGCAGATCCGCTCCCGCTGCCCTCTGTAATCGTTGAGCAGTCTCCGGATATGGCGTTCAAAATACCCTTTTTCCAGAAACGCTGCCATGGCATACTGTTCAAAACCGGATACCGTGCAGGAATAAAAATTCATAGTGGAAATATAGCGTTCCATCAATTTCTCCGGCAGCACCATATAGCCGATACGCAGGGATGGCACCATGGTCTTGGAAAAAGTGTTGATGTAAATAACTCTGTGGTTGCGGTCCATGGACTGCATGGAGGGAACCGGCTTTCCCACCATGCGGAATTCACAATCGAAATCGTCCTCCACGATATAGCGCTCCGGTTCCTCCGCCGCCCAGCGAAGCAGTTCCTGCCGTCTTCCCACAGGCATGACCAGTCCGATGGGAAAATGATGTTCCGGCGATACATGCGCCACGGTAATACCCTTTTGATCCAGCTGTTCCACTTTCATTCCCTGACTGTCAATGTCCACATAATCCCAGGTCACACCGCCCACATCATACAGTTTCGTAATCTTGCGATACCCAGGATTTTCCACACCGAATTTTGCATTTTTGCCCAATAACTGTAGCAGACGACTGTAGAGATATTCTGTTCCCGCTCCCACAATAATATGATCCGGTGACACATGCATGCCACGGTACCGATACAAATGCTCTGCAATGGCCACCCTTAGTTTTTCCACTCCGTTAAAAGGAACCGTCTTAAGCAGAGACGTATCATAATCCGTCAGGGTCTGCCGCATGATCTTCGCCCAGGTGGCAAAGGGGAACTTATCATATTGAATATTGTTGGCCGTCAGATCCGCCAGATATTCTTCCTCCCGGAAACGGGTCACAAAGGATGCATAGGCTGGGGCGGAGACGTTCTTCACTTCCAGACGGTTGACAAAATACCCTCTCTTTTCCTCCGACCGGATATAGCCCTCCAGCAGCAGCTGTTCATAGGTATTCTCCACGGTCTTGACACTGACCTGCAAGTGCTCGGCAAACGCCCGCTTCGAAGGAAGCTTCTCACCGGCAGTCAGCCGGCCGCTCAAGATGTCAGCTTTCATCGCTTCATATAAGTATTCATACATGGTTTTTCTGCCACGGGCAGTCAGATCATAGGTCAGCATCTGGTATCCTCCTTTTTTCTTATTTTGGTTATTTAAAAGATATCAGATTTTATTATAATGAACTCATAAAGTAAAAGCAAGCAGGAAGGACAGATTCTCCCCCCGCCAAGGGGGTGACTCCTCAAGAGGGCAGCTCCTCAAGAAGAGCAGGATTTTCCTTCGGAAAACAAGGGAGGATTTAACATGGGCGTATATGCAATCACCGGCGCATCCAGCGGAATCGGCGCCAAGACAAAAGAACTGTTACTTCAAAAAGGACACGAAGTCATCAATATCGATCTGAAGGACGGCGATATCTGCGTGAACCTGGCAACCCCGGAAGGAAGACAGGCCGCTGTAGACAAGCTGCATGAGCTGCATCCCGAAGGTCTGGACGGCATGATCTGCAATGCCGGTGTCTCCGGTGCCTGCGGCAATCTGGAACTGATCATTTCCCTGAACTATTTCGGAACCGTAGCCATTGCAAAGGGCGTCTATGACCTCCTTAAGAAAAAACACGGCAGCTGCGTAGTCACCGTATCCAACACCATTTCCCAGGGTGCGGGACGTAAAGATATCGTAGATCTGCTGAACAATATCGGTGATGAAAAGAGAGTATTAAGCCTGGTATCCTCCATGGATTCCACCAACCTCTCCGTGGGCAACAGTCTCTATGTATCCACCAAATATGCTCTGGCCAGATGGGTCCGCAGAGTCTCCGCTACCTGGGCTGCCAACGGTGTCCGCATCAATGCGGTAGCTCCCGGCAACGTACATACTGCCATGACCGCTACCATGAGCACCACCGCGAAAATGGCACTGAATGCTCTCCCCATTCCCACCAAGTACGGTCAGGAATGTCTGATGGCTCCCGAAGAGATCGCTGAGGTGATGGTATTCCTGGCATCCGATTCCGCCAGAGGTGTCAACGGCAACATCATGTTCGTAGACGGCGGTACTGACGCATTGTTAAATTCTGAAAAGGTATATTAAGGAGGAACACGCTATGAGACCCATTGAAAAATATGTAGAAGCTATGGAAAATAAAGATTTTGCCGGACTTGCAGAGTTGTTCACCCCTGATGGCATTCTGTGTGACTATTGTACCACCTCCGCTTCCCAGCAGGAATATCATATCTACGGAAAAGAGGCCATCAATATGTTCTTCCGTAACAAATTCGGCTTCCGCCGCTACTCCATTCTGGATGCTGAGGTCGTAAATGATGAGCAGGCCGAGTTCATTGCCAACTTCGGAGGCTACAACATCATGGCCATCGCCACGGTTCGTAAGACCGATGAAAACGGTCTGATCCAGAGACTTACCGTAAGACCGAAATAATTTTTGCCATCCCCTTATACTTTTCTCTATATAGAATCTTAATGTAAAAGAAGCTGCACCCTACGGTACAGCTTCTTTTACATTCTATCTTCCGAATACGTCGGTCATTCCGGAGCACTGCCAGAGATCACATAGCTGGTCACGACATACAGGATCTCACCGTTGTACTCCACTCTGGACCAGCCAGATCCTTCACTGTAGCCGGTACGATGCAGATTGGTTCCGTTCCGCACCTGGGTGCGTACAGTGCTCTCTCCCTCGCTGGTGCTTGGTTCCGTCCGCATATTGATCAGATCTTTGGGGGTAATATAATCATCACAATCCGTAAAGACGATCACTCTGCCGTCCTGGGTGCTGACGCGGTTGGGATATGTCGGCTTCTCCGGGGTCTTATAGGTAAGATCCGTGGTCAGATATGCTGATACTGCATAAACCGTCTGACCGTTGTATTCCAGTCTGGACCATCCGGTGGAATCGTTCCTTCCGGTGCGTACCAGAGTCTCTCCGTTCTTCAGCTGCCCTACCACATTGCCCTCATCTCCGGTATAGGGTGTACTGCGAAGATTACTCACATCCTTGGCAGTGACAGTCTCGTTCACATCACCGAACGTCATGGAATTTCCCTCCGCAAGAGCATCTCCCGTATTATTGGTAGCGGGGACTTCGGTTGCCACCGGTGCCTCTGTCGGCTGCGGCTGTGCTTCCGGAGCCTGTGTAGGTGTCGGTTGCGGTGCTTCTGTCACTGCTGCCGCAGGCTCCGGAGTAACCGTCTCGGGGATTTGTGTAGTCTCCGGTTCCGCCGTTGCCACCTTTTCCGATGCGATCCCGGTCTCCGGGGTCTCTGCAGAAGCCTGTTCTGAGCTCTGCGCTTCTGTTGTCACCGCCGCGAATTCATTATTTTCCGTAGTTCTGTCATGATGGCTCAGTTTCCACAGCGGAATACAGATCAGGACCGCCAGAACCATCATGCCCGCAAAAGCCGGAATCATCCATGGCCGGAACCGGAAGCCGATCCCGTCCCCCTCGTCGAAGTCATCCAGGTCATCCCCTTCCGGGTACTCCCCATAGTCCTCATCCTCCGTAAAGTCCTCCGATTCCACAGTATACGGATCCTCTGTATCACAGGTTGTTTCCCATACAGCATCATCACGTCGTCCCGCCTGTTCAGAATCCACCTCTGCATCCGCAAGTTCTTCATAGTCAAAATTATATTCTTCCGGTTCCCTTTTCCGGTCTCTGACACCCTTTTCTTCCATGGCATGCCCTCCTTCCGCCATCTTTAAGCTGATTATATACTTCCCTCTTTTGCAAAACAAGTACCTTTTCCTGTCTTTGCAGGTATGTTATACTGACTGTAGCATTATAAAAACCTCTCAGGAGTTATATTCTCTATGAAAAATAAATTTGCCAAATGGAAACCTTATATTTTCCTCGCGGTCCTGCTCGCCAGCCTGGTTCCTCTGGTATGGCTGGGGCGTTACAATTATCCCACCGGGGATGATTATTATTACGGTACGGAAGCCCATCTGGTCTGGCAGCAGACCGGAAGCATACCACAGGCCATTTCCGCCGCCTGTGCCGGTGTCGCCAAAAGCTATCAGATCTGGCAGGGAACCTATTCAGCGCTGTTTCTGATGTATCTTGCGCCCAATGCCTTCTCCAATACCGCCTATCATCTGGTGACTTTTGTGATCCTTCTTTTGCTGTGCGGCGGCATTTTCTATCTGCTACGGTCTCTGGTCTGCCATTTTCTGCCGGGAACATGTGGGGAATGGATCACGATTTCCTCAGTATTTAGTTTCCTGTGCATCCAGACAGTGGCCTTTCAGAGCGACAGCTTTTACTGGTACAACGGCTCCATGTATTACACTGGTTTCTTTGCCGTGACCCTGTTTTTCCTGGGCACATTGCTTCGCTACCTGTACAATGGGAAAAAGATACTGATGCTTCCGCTTCTCCTGTTCGCAATTTTCTTAGGCGGTGGCAATTACGTGTCCCTTCTCCCCTGCATGCTGTTTGTGGTAACCGTAACCTTTCTACTGCTGTTGCAGAGAAATAAAAAGACTTATGTCTGCGGAATTACCTCCGCTGTTCTCCTGCTATCTTTTGCCGTCAGTGCCATGGCCCCCGGCAATCAGGTGCGGCAGGACGGCATGTGGAAAATTCCCGCGTGGAAAGCCATTGCAAAGTGCCTGTTGCAGGGTGTCCGCTATACCTTCGCCTGGACCGGACTGTGGTGGCTGCTTGCCGCCCTGCTTCTGCTGCCGGTCTTCCTGCGCATTTTACAGAAGAAAAACTGGGGATTTTTCTCCCATCCCCTCCTTTTTACCGGATATTCCTACGGATTGTTCTGCTCCATGTCCTGTCCTCTGTTCTATACCATGAACTCCACAGGACCCGGCCGGGCCGTAGCCATTGTCTACTATACGTTTCTGCTGATCAGTTTTGCTGTGTTCTTCTACTGGCTCGGATATATAGTCCGGAAGCTGCAAATGCGTCAGAATACTCCGGAGAAAATGGCGGTCCTCGGCAAGTTGAAAATTGCCCGTTATGTCGCCATGACGGTCCTGTTGGCCGTCATCCTTTTCACCGGAGTATGGCAGGAGACCTCCGCCGCAAAAGCGATCCGGATGCTGACAAACGGTGAAGCCGCTGCCTATGCTGCAGAATACGAAGAACGTCTTCTTCTCCTGAATGACCCGGAGATTACGGATGTGGTGCTGACCCCCTTTACCCATCAGCCTGCGATGATCTACACCGGCGATCTTCCAGGAGACCCCGAGGATCCCACCAGTAAAAAGACCGCACAATACTTTGGAAAAAATTCCATATACGTAGATTACAGCAATTAATCCCCCAAAAAAGGACGCTTCCGGTTTTTCCGGAAACGCCCTTTTGTTATCTTTTACTATTCTTATTGTCCTTCGTACTTCTCACTCTGCATACGGATCAGTTCTGCATCGTCGAAGTAATTGATACGCATAGCGCTCTTTACCTCAGACAGGGTCTGTGCTGCCACTTCACGGGCCTCGTCACTGCCCTTCTTCAGGATCTCATATACTGCGGGAATATCCTTCTCCAGTTCTTTTCTACGGTTACGGATGGGCTCCAAGGTCTCCTGCATTACGTTGTTCAGGAACTTCTTCACCTTCACGTCACCCAGACCGCCTCTGGTATAATGCGCCTTTAACTCGTCCAGATTTGCGTAATCCGGCAGGTATCTCTCGAAGTGCTCCGGCTTGCAGAAAGCATCCAGGTAAGTGAATACCGTGTTGCCCTCCAGATGTCCGGGATCGCTGACCAACAGATGCTCGGGATCGGTGTACATGCTCATGATCTTGGTGCGTACATCGTCTGCACTGTCTGACAGATAGATGCAGTTGCCCAGGGATTTACTCATTTTCGCCTTGCCGTCGATGCCGGGCAGGCGCTGGCAGGCCTCATTTTCGGGCAGCAATGCCTTAGGCTCTACCAGTACCGGTGCATATACGGTGTTGAATTTGTGTACGATCTCTCTGGTCTGTTCGATCATGGGCAGCTGGTCACCACCTACGGGAACGGTGGTCGCCTTGAAAGCGGTAATATCGGAAGCCTGGCTGATGGGATAGGTAAAAAATCCCACAGGGATGCTGGCTTCGAAGTTACGCATCTGAATCTCACTCTTTACGGTCGGGTTTCTCTGTAATCTGGCTACGGTTACCAAATCCATGTAATAGAAGGTTAGCTCGCACAATTCGGAGATCTGAGACTGAATGAAGATCGTTGCCTTGCTGGGATCCAGTCCGCAGGACATGTAGTCCAGCGCCACTTCAATAATATTCTGGCGCACCTTCTCGGGATTCTCGATATTATCCGTCAGTGCCTGTGCATCTGCGATCATGATAAAAGTCTTCTTATATTCACCGGAATTCTGCAGCTCTACACGTCTTCTCAGGGAGCCTGCATAATGTCCCACATGTAATCTTCCGGTGGGTCTGTCACCTGTCAAAATAATTTTGTCCATTTCGTCCTCTCAATCCGCCGTCTATGCGGCTATACGTCATTGCTTCTATCATACCATCTTTTTGCATAGAAGCAAATGATTTTTCTACAGAATTAACGCTTTGTGTGCAAGCCCCCTCGCATTCATTCTGCTGTTCTATGGCTGAACTATTGCAAGCAGCTTATCCAGAATTTTATGTGCCACCTGTTCCTTGCTCATCAGTTCCAGACTCTCCTCGGAATTCTTTGTGATCAGTGTCACAATATTGGTGTCCGTACCAAAGCCCGCTCCTGCGCTCTTCAAACTGTTGGCACAGATCATGTCACAGTGCTTGCTCTCCAGCTTCTTCCGGGAATTCTCCAGCACATTTTCCGTCTCCATGGAAAATCCACACAAAATCTGTCCCGGTCTCTTGTTTTCCCCAAGGGCCTTCAAAATATCCTTCGTCCGCACCAGAGGGATCGACATGTCTCCGTCTTTTTTCTTAATCTTATTGTCTGCTGTCACTGCCGGGGTGTAGTCTGCCACGGCTGCTGCCTTGATGACAAAATCATAGTCCTGCGCTCTGGACACGATTGCATCGTACATCTCTTCTGCCGTCTGTACCGGCACCACATTTACAAACAAAGGCGGCTCCACATCCGTATGGGCTGCCACCACCGTCACTTCTGCGCCGCGGTGCATTGCAGCTCTCGCCAGGGCATAACCCATTTTTCCACTGGAGTGATTCGTGATAAAACGCACCGGGTCAATGGGTTCTCTGGTGGCACCTGCGGAGATCAGCACCTTTTTGCCCGCCAGATCCTTCTCGCAGGCGATCTCCTTCACCACGGCTTCGAACAGTACGGACTCCTCCGGCATTCTGCCGTCACCGATATCGCCGTTGGCCAGCATTCCCGTGGCCGGAGTGATGATCTCATAGCCGAAATGCTTTAATTTTTCGATATTATCCTGCACGATGGGGTTGTGATACATATTATGATTCATGGCAGGGGACACAATCTTCTTGCAGGGACATGCCATGATCGTAGTAGTCAACATATCATCTGCGATGCCGTTTGCAATCTTGCCGATCACATTGGCAGAAGCCGGTGCCACCAGAACCACATCCGCCCGCTTTGCCAGTGCCACATGTTCCACACTGTACTGGAAATTGCGGTCAAAGGTGTCCACCAGACATTTATGTCCCGTCAGACTTTCAAAAGTAATGGGGTTAATGAACTGCGTGGCATTCTGTGTCATCAGCACTTCCACATCACAGTGCTGTTTTAACAGCATCCGCGCTACATTGGCCATTTTATATGCAGCAATACTTCCCGAGATTGCCAGAACTACGGTCTTTCCCTTCAGCATAGTCGTCTCCTTTTGCCTGATTTATCAAAAATACTTCAAAACTGTACTCCTAAAATACCATAAGTGCATATTTTATGCAAATATCACTTTTCTTTTTGTCCGGGATATGATATAAACAGTAGGAGTGTCCCGAATCACCGGGGCAGCTTGTATTGTATCTCCCAGAGGGAGAATGGTAACAAGGAGGAAAATTTCATATGAACAAACAAAGTAAGACAATGCGACTCACGTTGATGGGATTGTTTGCTGCGGTACTTTTGCTGATGGCTTATACCCCGCTCGGGTACCTGAACATCGGCCCCCTGGCAATCACCCTCAATGTCATCCCCGTTGCACTGGCTGCGATCACACTGGGCCCTGTAGGCGGAGCCGCCATGGGAGCTGTTTTCGGATTGACCAGCTTTTTGCAATGCATCGGCGTGGGAGGCACCAGCGCCATGGGAGCAATGCTTTTTGGCATCAACCCTGTGCTGGCCTTCATCCAGCGTTTCATCCCCAGACTTCTGGACGGATTTCTGTTGGGATATGTCTTCCGTTACAGCCGCAAAGCCGTAGGAGACAGAATCGCCTGCATGATCACCGGATTTTGCAGCGCATTTTTCAACACCGCATTTTTCATGTCCCTTTTAGTACTGCTGTTCGGCAATACTTCCTATGTGCAGGGACTGATGGGTGGTAAAAACGCGATTTTATTCATCTGCTCTTTTGTAGGTGTGAATGCGGTCTTCGAGATGTGTGCATCCACGTTCCTGACCGGAGCGGTAGGGCTGGCACTGATCAAGGCAAAAGTCATTCCTGTATATCAGAAAGCAGAGTCTGCAGCATAACAGGAGTATACCCGTGGTACTGACAATCGACATCGGAAATACTACGATCGGCATCGGGGGATTTCAGGGAAATAAGCTGCTCTTTATTGAGAAGATATCGTCCCGCCGTCCCCTGTCTGATGCCGGATATAGAAAAAAACTGAATATGATTTTAGACAAACACGGTCTGTCCGCCGAAGCCTTTGAGGGATCTGTGATCTCCTCGGTTGTGCCTTCGGTGACAGCCGTTTTTTCCTCTGCTCTGGAAGCTTTTCTGGGGCAGAAGCCTCTGCTTCTTACCCATGAACTGGATCTTGGCTATGAGATCTGTACGGAATTTCCGGAAAAGGTGGGCTGCGACCGCCTGGCAGATATCGCCGGAGCCATTTCCCGCTATCCTCTGCCACTGATCACCATTGATCTGGGCACCGCCACGACTTTTAACGTGTTGGATGAGAACCGTCGCTTTTTAGGTGGCCTGATCCTTCCCGGTGTTGGAACCGCCCACAGGGCACTTTTAGGCAGGACCGCCCAGCTCCCGAAAGGGGACATTCATATGCCCGCCCACACCATCGGTGCGAATACGCAGGAATGCATCACCGGGGGAATGCTCTTGGGCAACGCCTGTGCCATCGACGGACTGATCCGCCGTATCCAGACAGAGTTAGGGCAAAAAGCAACGGTCGTTGCCACCGGAGGGTACGCAACGACCGTCATTCCACATTGTGAAACGAAGATCCATATCGATCAGAATCTTCTTATGAAAGGTCTGAGATCCATCTACGAGAATAATACCTCTACTGGATCACCAGATTAGAGTAGCCCATCAGGCTCTCATCCACAGCATGTGCGACTTCTCTGCCTTCACGGATCGCCCACACCACCAGGGACTGTCCTCTGTGCATATCACCGGTGACGAATACATTTTCCACACTGGTCTGGTATTTGCCGGGGGCAGTTTTTACGTTGGTGCGTTCATTTAATTCCACCCCGAAAGCATCGGTAATATATTTCTGACTTCCCAAAAATCCTGCTGCGATCAGTACGATCTCCGCATCCAGGATCTGCTCACTTCCGGCGATCTCCTGCATCTTCATGCGTCCGGTAGCCGGATCCTTTTCCCAGGACAGCTTCACGATCTTCACGGCTTTCAGGCTGCCGTTCTTATCCTTGATAAATTCCTTGACCGTAGATTCATAGATTCTCGGATCATGTCCGTAGACTGCAATGGCTTCTTCCTGACCGTAATCGGTCTTGCAGACTTTCGGCCATTCGGGCCAGGGATTGTTCTCTGCTCTCTTGTCCGGAGCCTTGGGCATCATCTCGATCTGGGTCACAGACTTGGCACCGTGACGGATGGAAGTTCCCACGCAGTCATTACCGGTATCACCGCCGCCGATGATGACCACATTCTTCCCCTTGGTCTCCACATATTTTTTGTCTTCAAAATTTGAATCCAGAAGACTCCTGGTATTGGCTTTCAGAAAATCCACCGCAAAATAGATTCCCTTGGCATCTCTGCCGGGAGCATTGATGTCTCTGGGATTAGAGGCACCGCATGCCAGGACGACACGGTCAAAATCATGCAAAAGCTTGGAGGCTTTGATGTCCTTGCCGATGTCGGTTCCAGTGACAAAGGTGACACCCTCTTCCTTCATAATATTGATCTTGCGGTCAATGATCTGCTTTTCCAGTTTCATGTTGGGGATGCCGTACATCAACAGTCCTCCCACACGATCGGAACGCTCGAATACTGTTACCTGATGTCCTCTCTGGTTCAGCAGATCCGCTGCTGCCAGTCCAGAAGGACCACTGCCGATGACTGCTACCTTTTTGCCGGTGCGTACCACAGGGGGCTTGGCTGCTGCATAACCCTCGCTGTAGGCATTTTCAATAATTGCATATTCGTTCTCCTTGGTGGAGACCGGATCCCCGTTCAGTCCACAGGTACATGCCGCCTCACACAGGGCAGGACATACTCTGGAAGTGAACTCGGGAAAATTGTTGGTCTTCTTCAGACGGTTGTAAGCCTGCTGCCAGTTGCCGGTATATACCAGGTCGTTCCACTCCGGCACCAGATTGTGCAGGGGGCATCCGCTGGCCATACCGCAGATCATCATGCCCGACTGACAGAACGGCACACCGCATTCCATACATCTGGCACCCTGTAAACGCTGCTTTTCCTTCGGCAGATGCTCATGGAATTCATTAAAATGTTGTATTCTCTTCTTAGGATCTTCAGCCACGCTGACTTCCCTTTTATATTCCATAAATCCCGTTGGTTTTCCCATGACTCTCTCCATTCTGCAGACGCTTCGGCGTCGGAAGAATCGCGAACTAAATTTCATATTTAGTTCTGCGATAAACTAATTTGTGGCGCCCGCGGCACAAATTAGTCGTGTGAAAAGCAATCTATCAAGATTACTTTTCACACTGGCCTCCTACTTTCTGGTGTTGGCATAGAATGCTTCGATCTGTGCCTGCTCTGCGCTCAGTCCCTTTTCCTCCATCTGGACGATGGTCTTTAAGACTCTCTCATAATCATGCGGGATGATCTTCTTGAACTTGGGCAGATACTCTCCAAAGTTGTCCAGCACTTCCTTACCCTTGGCGGAATTGGTCAGTGCCACATGCTCTTGGATCATGGATTTCAGTTCCAGCACATCATATTTGGATGTGATCTCGCTGGAAGATACCATTTCCTTATTCAGACGCTTATACAGATCGTTGCCTTCATCCAGTACATACGCGATGCCGCCGCTCATACCGGCTGCAAAGTTTTTACCGGTGGGCCCCAAGACTACCACACGTCCGCCGGTCATGTACTCACAACCGTGATCACCCACGCCTTCGACTACCGCAATGGCACCGGAGTTACGTACGCAGAAACGTTCGCCTGCCACACCATTGATGAATGCTTTACCGGAGGTTGCGCCGTACAGTGCCACATTACCGATGATAATGTTATCCTCTGCCTTGAACTTGCTGCCCTGAGGGGGATATACCACCAGCTTACCGCCGGATAAGCCCTTGCCGAAGTAGTCATTGCTGTCGCCCACCAGCTCCAGAGTCAGGCCCTTGGGGATAAAGGCTCCAAAGGACTGTCCGCCGGCACCTTTACACAGTACATGGTAGGTATCCTCTTCCACGTCATCGCCCAGTTTTCTGGTGATCTCGCTTCCAAGGATCGTACCGAAGGCACGGTCGGTGTTGCTGACATCCACTTCGATACTGCGCTTCTGTCCCGCATCGATAGCTTTGCCCAGCTGCTTTAACAGCACCTTCTCATCCAGTGTCTTCTCTAACTGAAAGTCATAGACCTGCCTGGGATCGAAGGTTACCTTCTGCTTGCTGCCCTCGTAAGGGTTGCTTAAGATCTGAGTCAGATCCACTTCCTCCTGACGCTCGGTCAAATGCTCTTTTCTCTTCAGCAGATCGGTTCTGCCCACCAGTTCATCTACGGTACGCACACCCAGGGCTGCCATGTATTCCCTCAGCTCCTGTGCGATAAATTTCATAAAGTTTTCCACATATTCCGGCTTACCGCGGAAATTTTTCCGCAGCTCCGGGTTCTGGGTAGCCACACCTACCGGACAGGTATCCAGATTACATACTCTCATCATGACACAGCCCATAGTTACCAATGGAGCGGTAGCAAAACCGAACTCCTCGGCACCTAAAATGGCTGCGATGGCTACGTCTCTGCCGCTCATAAGCTTACCGTCGGTCTCAATGCGGACTTTATTACGCAGTCCATTCATGATCAGGGTCTGATGGGTCTCTGCCAGTCCCAGTTCCCAGGGAAGTCCGGCATTGTGGATGGAGTTTCTCGGTGCCGCACCGGTACCACCGTCATAACCGGATACCAGGATGACCTGGGCTCCCGCCTTGGCCACACCGGCTGCTACGGTTCCCACACCGGCTTCCGATACCAGCTTTACGGAGATTCTTGCCTGGGTGTTGGCATTTTTCAGATCGTAGATCAGCTGCGCCAGATCCTCAATGGAATAAATGTCGTGATGAGGGGGCGGAGAGATCAGGGACACACCTGGTGTGGAGTGTCTGGTCTTGGCGATCCAGGGATATACCTTTCCTCCGGGCAGATGTCCGCCCTCGCCGGGTTTTGCTCCCTGTGCCATCTTGATCTGGATCTCCTGTGCACTCACCAGATAGCGGCTGGTGACGCCAAAACGTCCGCTGGCTACCTGCTTGATGGCGGAACAACGGTTTAAGCCGTCCGGGCCTACGGTCAGACGGTCCAGATCCTCACCGCCCTCACCGGAATTGCTCTTGCCGTGCAGATGGTTCATGGCGATGGCCATGGTCTCATGGGCTTCCTTGGAAATGGAGCCATAGGACATGGCACCGGTCTTGAATCTGGTCACGATGGATTCTACCGGCTCTACTTCCTCGATGGGCACGCCCTTTTTCGGATAGTTAAAGTCCATCAGTCCTCTGAGGTTCTTGATGGAATCTTCGTCATTGACCATGGCGGTGTACTGCTTGAACATCTGGTAATCACCGCGTCTGGTGGATTCTTGTAACATATGGATGGTAGCGGGATTATACAGATGCTCGTCACCGCCGCTGCGCATCTTGTGATGTCCGGGGCTGTTTAAGGTCAGATCGTTTTTCAGTCCCAGAGGATCAAATGCCTGAGAGTGCAGATCGTCTACCTGCTGCTCAATATCTTTTAAGGTAATACCTCCCACACGACATACGGTGTTGGAGAAATACTTACTGATAACTTCCGGCGCGATACCGATAGCCTCGAAGATCTGGGAACCCTGATAGGACTGGATGGTGCTGATACCCATCTTGGATGCGATCTTGACGATGCCGTGGAGGACAGCATTGTTGTAATCATCCACTGCTGCATAGTAATCCTTATCCAGCATATTGCTCTCGATCAGCTCCTTGATGGTATCCTGTGCCAGATAAGGGTTGATGGCGCAGGCACCGTAACCGAGCAACGTAGCAAAATGGTGTACCTCTCTGGGTTCGCCGGACTCCAGGATCAATGCGACTCTGGTTCTCTTCTTGGTGCGTACCAGATACTGGTTCAGGGCAGATACAGCAAGCAGGGAAGGAATGGGCACATGGTTCTCATCCACGCCTCTGTCGGACAGGATCAGAATGTTCACGCCTTCTCTGTAAGCTCTGTCCACTTCCACGAACAGTCGGTCAATGGCACGCTCTAAGCTGGTGTTCTTGTAATATACGATAGGTACGACTTCTACTTTGAATCCGTCTACCTTCATGTTCTTGATCTTCAACAGATCCGTGTTGGTCAGGATCGGGTTGTTGACCTTCAGAACATTACAGTTCTTCGGGGTCTCCTCCAGAATGTTGCCCTCGGTACCGATGTATACGGTGGTGGAAGTCACGATCTCCTCACGGATCGCATCGATGGGCGGGTTGGTTACCTGTGCGAACAGCTGCTTGAAATAATGAAACAGCGGGTGGTTCGTCTTGCTTAAGACGGGAAGCGGCGTATCCACACCCATGGCGGCAATCGCTTCACTGCCGTTCTTTGCCATAGGCAGAATGCTCTGTTTCATCTCATCGTAGGTATAACCGAAAGCTTTCTGCATCCGCTGACGCTCTTCGTAGGTGTACTCAGGGACACGCTGGTTCGGGATGTGAATACTCTTCAATTCTGTCAGGTTGTTGTCCAGCCATTCACCATAAGGCTGTCTGGAAGCATATTTTTCCTTGATCTCCTCATCGTCAATGACTCTGCCCTGTACGGTATCGACCAAGAGCATCTTGCCGGGACGAAGTCTTTCCTTTAACTTGATCTTCGTGGGATCAACAGGAAGGACACCTACCTCGGAAGACAGGATCAGGGTATCATCGTCAGTGATCAGATAACGGGAAGGACGCAGGCCGTTTCTGTCCAGTACCGCACCCATGATATCTCCGTCGGAGAACAGGATGGATGCGGGGCCGTCCCAGGGCTCCATCATGGTAGCGTAATACTGGTAGAAATCTCTCTTGGTCTGGGACATGGCCTTGTTGTTCGCCCAGGGCTCGGGGATAGCGATCATGACCGCCAGAGGCAGTTCCATGCCGCTCATTACCAGGAATTCCAGCGTGTTGTCCAGCATAGCGGAGTCGGAACCGGTCTTGCTGATGGCAGGCAGTACTTTGTGCAGCTGGCCTTTCAGATGCTCGGATTCCATGTTCTCCTCCCTGGCCAGCATCTTGTCGGCATTGCCGCGGATAGTGTTAATCTCACCGTTGTGTACCATCAGACGGTTCGGATGGGCACGTTCCCAGCTGGGATTGGTATTGGTGGAGAAACGGGAGTGTACCATGGCAATGGCGGATTCGTAATCTTCACTCTGCAAATCTGCGAAGAAGGTACGCAGCTGGCCTACCAGGAACATTCCTTTATATACGATCGTTCTGCTGGAAAGAGAAACTACATAGGTATCATCGGAAGACTGCTCGAAGACACGTCTTGCAATATAAAGTCTTCGGTCAAAGGGAAGTCCTTTTTCCACATCGGCAGGCTTTTTCACGAATCCCTGCATGATATAGGGCATGCACTCTACGGCCTTATGTCCCAGCACATTGGGGAAGGTAGGCACTTCACGCCAGCCGAGGAATTCCATTCCTTCTTTTTCCACAATGATCTCGAACATCTTCTTGGCTTGATTGCGGCGCAGCTCTTCCTGCGGGAAGAAGAACATGCCGACACCGTATTCTCTCTCTCCGCCGATATCCATGCCCAGAGCCCTGGTCACTCTGGCAAAAAATTTGTGGGGAATCTGGGTCAGAATACCGACACCGTCACCGGTCTTGCCTTCCGCATCCTTACCGGCTCTGTGCTCCAGATTCTCTACGATCTTCAGCGCATTCTCTACGGTCGCGCGGCTCTTCTCTCCGTGAATATTGACACAGGCTCCGATACCGCAGTTATCATGCTCAAATTCTTCCCGATATAACGGTGCCTTGGGCAGCTCCTGTTTTACATCAAACATATAGTTCTCCTTTCCGGTTTTCTATTTCTCTCTTCTTAATCTGTCTGTTCCTATTCAGAACCTCATTCGCAAGACTGTGCTTTCAGCACTTTTCTGCAACTAAAAAAGGTCGCAATGAGACTCTTTCGAGCGCCTCATTGCGACCTTTTCTGTACTATACACCTATTTTTCTCATTTGTAAATATAGATTTTTCCTTGAATTGTCAGATAATTTGTCAATTCAGTTGTTCACACGGCTGTTGTCTGTGAATTGTGTTAATTTCCTTTTTTAATCCATGCTTTTAGCACAACTCTTTGGGGATTTTCCCTATTTTTCCTGTCTCCGACCATATACTTTGCTTGTCAGTCCCTGATAGATTGCAGAGAAATGTCTGCTTTCTGCCATTGCGGTCCGGAGAGGTGCCAGGGTCAGTGCCATCACAGCGCGGTAACGGAACAGTTCTACGGGTTTCATGTATTTTGCCGTGATCTCCTTATGCTCTGCGGCACTGCGTTTCAGGTTCTCCTTTGTCTCGGAGTAGCCGCCGCCTTCGTAGGAAGATACGGTAAGCCCCAGATACTGCATGGGAGCCTTCGCCCGGTAATAGCACCACAGAAAATGTTCATAATCTGCGCGGATCTTGTATTTTGGTTCGTAGGGCTTCTGTCGGCACAGGTCTGCGGCATAGAAGCAGGACTGATGGCAGGGAATGTTGCGGTAGCAGACAAAGCCGGTGATTCGGGGCGGGGATGATATCTTCGTGTCCGTTTTCGCGCTGTAGGTATTTCCGTAATAGATGCCTTGCAGTTTCATAGGGTGCTGTTCCATGAATTGTGCGGTGTGTGCCAGAACTTCCTTGTCATAGAAGAGGTCACCGCAGTTTAAGAACAGAATGTAATCTCCGGTCACATGAGAGACCGCCTGGTTCATAGCCTCGTAGATGCTGTGATCCGGTTCCTGGTAGAGATGGATCCGCCCGTCAGTGCGCATGGACTCTATGGATCCGTCACGGCTGCCACCGTCCTTGACGATGACTTCGAAGTCTGGGCAGGTCTGGGCCAGGATACTGTCAAGGGTCTGATTCAGTTTGGTGCCAGGGTTCAGGCATACTACGATAATGCTGAATTTCATATGTTGCTCCTATTTTTCTATAAAATCTCCGTAGCCTCGGCAGAGGGAAGAAACGCGACACGCTCTCGCTCTGTCGCAGAGCGTAGCGGCACATAAGCGTGGAAAGTACCCACGCTAAGTGCCGACGTCTGCTTACGGTCTGCTTATTCTTCCCTCTGTCGGGGCTACTGGGTTATGGTGACCATCCGGGGATATCTTATCGAATATCCGAAGGATGGCTAATATACTTTATTATTACTTAGAATATATTTTTCTGTTTATGGAGCATCCCGAGGGATACTGCTGCCACTGTCAGGAAAATCACGCACACGGGCCAGCTGACGAAGCCGGTGACGGCGATGGCGGTGTAGGACAGGCAGTAGGCGAGGACATTGGATGCCACATGAACGAGCACTGCCATTTTGAATTCTCCGAAATACTCATAAGCGTAGGCCATGAGGCAGCCAATGAGAAAGCCGTAGATGCCCTGCACGTAGTTCATGTGGTACACACCGAAGATCAGTGCGGACAGAGCTATAGCAAGCTTCAGATCCATAAATCTGCGCAGGTAACCATAAATCACTCCACGGAACAGTAATTCCTCCGCAATCGGAGAGATAAAGCCGAATACCAGAATACCCACAATAAAGTGTGCAGAATACTGCTGTGAAACGACTTCCGTATAGGCTTCGGATTTATTGGTCACTCCCAGGAGTTCAAACAGGAGGTTGCATCCGATAACGGCACCAATAGTGGTTGCCACCAGCAGGGCATATTTTGCCTTACCTTCTTTTTTTAGATGGCTTAAATGCATATCCTCTTTGTTCTTCGTGATCAGAAGCTTTGCCGTGGACCATACCGCCAGTGCTCCGCCGATGAAGCCCAGTGCCGCTATGATACTGGACACATCTCCGGAATAGCCGTTATAGGCGCCGGTCTCATCCCTCAGGATCAGAAGATCTACCAGTCCACCGGTGGCTCCGGACTGTGCCAGCTGATACAACAGTGCCAGCAGCGCATACTGCACCGCATTGCGCACCAGGATGAACATCAGGAACGAATACACCATGGTCCAGATTCTCTGGTACATTGGATTTTTCTTTTTATTGTCTGGATTGCTGTTCACCAGTTCCTCGCTGCCGCGAAGCAGAAATTTTTCCAGTTCTTCCACGGATTGTACGATGTAGTCCGCTTTTGCTTCCTTTAACTCTTCCTTGCTTCCGTAGCCATAAGTCACACCGACGCTCTCCACGCCGAGTGCCTTCGCACCTTCCACGTCAAATTTCCGGTCGCCGATCATATAGACTTCCTCAGGTGCTACGGGATTCTCTCCAAACAGCTGATTCAGTGTCTCCTGCACCACCTGATCCTTCGTCTCCCGTCTGCCGTCCAGTTCGCTTCCGACGACCACAGCAAAATATTTTTTCAGGTCAAAATGTTCCAGAATTCTCTCCACATACACCTGGGGCTTGCTGGATGCCACTGCCAGAAAATAGCCATTAGACTGTAGATTTTTCAGCATCTCCGATATGCCGGCATACACTTCATTTTCAAAGATGCCGGTATCCTGAAACCGCTCTCTGTATTTTGCTACGGCTTTTTCTGCCTGTTCGGGCGTAAAACCGTAAAATTCCATAAAACTGTCCCGAAGCGGCGGTCCGATGAATGGCTCCAGCTTGTCCAGATCCGGTTCTTCAATGCCAAAAGAGTGCAGTGCATACTGCACACAGGTCGTAATTCCGATTTTAGGATCTGTCAGGGTTCCGTCCAGATCAAACAGCAGATATTTTTTCATTCTTATAATTCCTTTTTTTGTATCTGTTCCAAGCCCTGTAACTATCGCAAAATATTCATTGGATACCGAGATCCGCAAGAATATTCTGTAATTGTTATGAGGCTCTGAATAGTTACCCTTTCTTTCTATAGCTTGTGGGGTCCGCAAAGCATTAGAAGCTGCGGATCTTGTCCCCGTCATCCTCAGTGTTTTTCAGTGCCTTGATCTCTACGTCATAGCCCACATTGGCATTGACCTGCACATGGACCATATCGCCTACTTTTTTACCAAGCAGTGCCTTGCCCAGAGGAGATTCGTTGCTGATCAGGCCTTCCAGGGAATTACCGCGAACGGTGGTCACGATCTTGTAATCCTCCTGGGTGCCGTCGTCGATGAATTCCACGGTAACAGTGTTGTTGATGCCCACCTCATCCACGGCGGAGTTCTCGGAGATCACCTTTGCGGTCTTGATCATTCTCTCCAGATAACGGATCCGGCTCTCGTTCTGATTCTTGTATTTTTTCGCTGCATAATATTCAAAATTCTCACTGAGATCTCCGTGGGCTCTGGCTTCCTTCACGTCCTCCAGTGCCTTGGGACGCACCACCAGCTTACGATACTCGATCTCATCTTCCATTTTCCTGATATCACTGGGTGTTAATTCATCGTACATAATTTCTCCATTCCTATCTGTTCAATTACTTATATCATTTATTGACAGTTTTTCTCCCGGCTCGGCACATGCTGATTTTCTACCAACAGCCGTCCTTCTTTTTCTTCGGCGACCGACCTTCTTTTCCTTCAGCAGACGCCTTTCTTTTCTTCTGACGGCCGACCTTTTTCCTTCCGGCAGCCAACCTTCTTTTCTTGCAGAGGATGACCGGTCGCAGTCTCTATGCTGTCCCGGTGTGTCCAGCATTCTACAACTGCATTGCGTAGATTACCGCCAGAGACAGAATGATCTGAATAATGGCAAAACGGAATACGGTCTGTGTATTGGACCAGTCCCACACCTTACGCACATGATCATGCAAGGGAGTACGCACATTTTTCAAAATATGAATCTTCAGGAAGCGGAGCAGGGAAACCTTAAGCAGTCCCAAACCTCCGTCCAGAATCAGCACCAGAGCCAACGGAATAAACAAAAACGGACAGCCGCTCTTTAAAATAGCGATGCTGATGAACAGTCCCATGGCCCGGGAACCCGCATCTCCCATCATCAGCTTACTGGGTGTTGCATTGTACCACAGATAACCCAGAATGCATACGGCAAACAGCAGGATCAGGAAAGAATAGGTCTCATTGACGTCCTTCATACGGTCCACGATATAGATGGACATGATCGTAATGATCGACAGGGTTCCGGAGAGTCCGTCCACACCATCGGAGCAATTGGTCACGTTCACGGAGGTCCATACCAGGATCACCGTGAGGATTGCGAATACTACGGGAGGCAGCGTGAACTTTACATGGAACAGTGCCAGTTCCACCACGTTGGAGTTGTATTTCAGGAAGGTGATGGCTACCAGTGCCGCCACGCACAGATCCAGAAACCCTTTTTTGTATTCACCCCAGGGAGTCTTGGAGGCGTCATCCAGAAAACCGGTCATCATGCATACCACGATCAGCAGCAGATAGATCACCAGCTCTGCACTTAAGGGTGCAAACAGTAAAACAGATGCCACAAATGCCAGCACAAAAATGATTCCGGCGCCTCTTGGCTTTCCCGCGGACAATTTTCCATCATGGGCAAATTCTCTTCCGGCGTCCTTCGGCAGATACGGGCTTAATTTTGCCGTCGCCAGTACTGTCGCTCCGAAAGCAAAAAGGATTCCAAAAAAAGCAAGGAGAGAACTGCTTCCCTCCGGCAAGATCATCTGTAACATACTATCCCTCGTTTCCACATGAGATACTCACTTTTGTACTCTCATGCTGTATTTTCTGATAAATTCCGTGACTGTTCACAGGGGCATTCGAGAAATGAACACCTCAGAACAGTCACAAAATATTTTAACACAAATATCCCGGAATCTCAAATAATTTCCACAACAGTTCAGTTCTGAACATATCTGGGCGCAGAAATCATGCTTGCATGATTTTGCGGGCAAATATGTTCAGGAGCTAAGCGCCAATCTATGAGCAAAGGTAGAGCGTGTTAACGCGACTCCCGTGAACGGCGCGGCTGAACTGTTACGTTTGACAGTTTCCCCACGGTGGACTACTATATTCTTATGAACACTTTCTGAAAAATAGCCATAAAAGGAGAAATACTCTATGATGATCCATAAGATCGAACCGCATAAATATTACCCGGAATTCCGAAGCCAGGATCCTAAACCTTCCGATTATCTGCTGTTATTTGACGGAGAAAAGGTCTATCTGCCCTCCCATACAGAAAACAGTGATGTAACGGATACTTCCGCCGGTGCCGGCATCTCTGAGCATCCTCAAGTATATCTTCCTACTTTTGAAGAAGTCCATGGACTCTTGGGAATCCGTCAGCCTATGGAACGTTTTTTTCTGGACTGTGAATATCTCTTTTCCATTGATGACCGAGCATTCTTCCGCAAGACGACGGAGGATGCCGGTGCTCTCATGCTCCCGGAAGAAGACCTCTACGCTTCCGGTGTGTTCCGTAATTTTGAGCCGGAATATCTGGCATTTGCTGGAATCACTGCCACCCAGATCAATCGTTTCCGTCTGGACCGGAAATTCTGCGGCCGCTGCGGACATCCCACAATTCACAGCACCACAGAGCGGGCCTGCATCTGCCCGGAGTGCGGTCAGATCGAATATCCCAAGATCTCTCCAGCCGTCATTATCGCCATCGTGGATACCGAACAGGACAAGATCCTGCTGACCCGCTACGCCGGCGGTTCCTATCGTCACTGGGCACTGGTGGCCGGCTTCGTGGAAGTCGGTGAGACCTTCAAGGGTGCTGCCCGCCGGGAAATCATGGAAGAAGTCGGTTTAAAGGTCAGCGATCTGGTCTATTACAAATCCCAGCCCTGGTCCTTCAGCGATTCCGCCATGATCGGCTTCTTCGCGAAGCTGGAGGGGGATCCTTCTATTACTTTGCAGGAATCCGAACTTGGTGAAGCAAAATGGTTCTCCAGAGAGGATGTCCCGGATCTGCCCTCCACTATCAGTGTCGGTCAAGAAATGATCACATTATTCAAGAATGGTGGGGATCCGTTCTGCCAGAGATAATTGATACATTTGAAAGTTTTTCACTTCTATTCCATGATATACCTTGACCTTGTGCCCCCGTGGTTTCATGCCCCGGGGGCTTATTTAGTTTCTTTTCCTCTCTGCGCCCCGCTCTCTCGATCTCCCCGGGGCTTAATCAGCCTCTTTTCCTCTCTGCGCCCCGCTCTCTCGATCTTCCCGGGGCTTATTTAGCTTCTTTTCCTCTCTGCACCCCGCTCTCTCGATCTCCCCGGGGCTTAATCAGCTTCTTTGATTCTCTGCGCCCCGCTCTCTCGATCTCCCCGGGGCTTAATCAGCATGCTCCTTATATCTACGCCCCATGTACGCAAAAATCTGCCTCCGACAATAACATTGTCATGAGGCAGACTCCTTTCTGTACTTATTCTCTTCACTGTTTCTTCACCTAGAGCATCGTAGCTGTCATCGCTTCTCATTATCTCAATAAGCGGCACTTCTTCGCTACCTTCACTAACAGATATCCCTTCGGGAAGCTTCGAAGCTCCTGCTCCGTGATGCCCCGCATCAATATCAGCATGACAAAATAGACTACAGCAGCAATTACGATCGCAGGAATGACAGAGATCCGCATGGACTTCGTCACCATATACAGACCCTCGTAGATTGCCCAGGCTGCCGCTCCCATAAACGCGGAGGCGAACGCCGGAATGACGAAAGTCTTTACGATCTCCTGCCGGTAGCCTACCGCTCTTCTTACCGCCCACTGGTTCAGCACACACATCATACCGGAATACAGCGTATTAGCGATGGCAATGCTGTACAGATCCAGTCTTGTGAACATCAGAAGCAGCACTGCTGCCACCGTCTGCACCACCAGCGAGATCCCCGCATTGATGATCGGGGTATTTACTTTGCCAAGCCCCTGTAAGATCGAACTGTTCAGAGTCGACAGTGCATAAAAGATAACCGACAGTGACAATGTCATTAAAAGAGCTGCCGCCAGATTCAATTCCTCTGCCGTCTTATTCGTGAACAGCAGACTGATCACCGGCTTCGCCAGCACGAAAAGTCCTACCGCACAGGGAATGGAGATCACCATGGTCGTCTTCACCGCCAGACCGATCTTCTCTCTGGCTCCCTTCACATCCCGGGCTGCCATCAGCTGTGCTACGGAAGGAATCATGGCAGAAGCCATAGCAGATGCAAAGGCTATGGGAATATTGGACATTGTCAAGGACTGTCCGGAGAAAATACCATATTTTTCATAAATAGATACCGTATCCAGATTGCGAAGGGACGGATACCATTTTGTGTAGATACTGTTGTTGACCGTACTGCTTAAGTTATATACAGCCGTACTCAAAATAAACGGTGTCACCACCAGTGTGATCGTCTTGAATATCTGTCCGTAGGAATCCACATGTTCATGCCTGTCACGCTGCACTCTGCGCAGGATCATTCCACGATTCAGAGCATAGACTCCCGCCATAAAAAGCAGAGCCACTAATACGCCGACACCTGTTCCCAATGCACTTCCCACAGCACCGTAGGTTGCTCTCATCACCTGCCCTGCCTGATCCGCCGGAACCTCCATCGTTCCCATAAACATTTGGATCAGAAGGTATGCCGCGCCTACGCTGACTACCGCATTGGCGATCTGCTCCAGGATCTGCGATACGGAGGTCTGCGCCATGCTCTTATGTGCCTGAAAATACCCTCGTAAAACTCCCAGGATACCATAGACGAAGATCGTCGGTGCAAAGGTGCGCAGTACTGTGACCGCTGCTCCGGACACGAATAATCCCGCTCCGAAAAACAGAAAAAGGCTGGCTATACCGCCAACCACCAGTACATAGATCATGGCTCCGTGGAACAGTCTGTGGGCGTTACGGTATTCCTTCTCTCCCAGCTTCTGTGCGATAGCTTTGGAAATTGCCGAGGGAATACTATAAGAGGAGATCAACAGAATGATCGTATAATAGTTATACGCTGACTGGTAATAACCAAGTCCCAGATTCCCGATGACACTCTGTAAAGGGCCCCTGTAAAGGAGCCCTATGATTCTGCTGATGATTCCGGCTGCCGCCAGAATTCCCGCCTGCATGATAAAATTGTTCTTGGAACTGTTCTTATCTGCCATATGTAATCTTACCTTATTCCAGTTCTTTATCCGATCAGCCAGTCATACATCTCCTGGTATTTTCCGGCGGATACCTTCCAGGAGTAGTCGGTGGCCATGGCACGATCCACGATCTTATTCCACTCTCTCTTCCTGTCATAGTAAATATGCTCCGCATAGCGGATCGTATTCAGCATCTCATGTGCATTGTAATTCGTAAAACTGAAGCCCGTGCCGGTGCTCTCATACTCATTATAGGGCTGTACGGTATCCTTCAGTCCGCCGGTCTCTCTGACGATGGGTACGGTACCGTAACGCAGCGCGATCAACTGACTCAGGCCGCAGGGCTCGAACAAAGACGGCATCAGATAAGCATCACAAGCCGCATAGATTTTATGGGACAGTGCATCCGAATAATAAATGTTGGCAGACACCTTGTCTCCATACTTCCAGTCGAAATGACGGAACATATTCTCATAACGTTCCTCACCGGTGCCCAGTACCACGAACTGGATATCATCCTGGCACAGTTCATCCATGACATAAGCGATCAGATCCAGACCCTTCTGGTCTGTCAATCTGGATACCAGACCGATCATCATTTTCTTATCATCTACGCGAAGTCCAAGCTCTTCCTGCAGGGCTCGCTTATTCTTCACCTTTTCCTTGCGGAAATTCACTGCATTATAGGCTTTTACGATATTTTTGTCCGTCTCCGGATTGAACTCTCCATAGTCGATGCCGTTGACAATACCGCGCAGATCATGACTTCTCGCACGCAGCAATCCGTCCAGGCCCTCACCGTAAAACGGAGTCTTGATCTCCTCCGCATAGGTATCACTTACGGTGGTCACTGCATCCGCGAATACGATACCGCCCTTTAACAGATTTGCATCCTTATAAGCCTCCAGCTTGTCAGAGGTAAAATAATACTCCGGCAATCCGGTAATGCTCTGTACCGTCTTCACATCCCATTTTCCCTGGAACTTCAGATTATGTATGGTAATCACAGACTTCATGTTGCGGTAGAAATCTCCGCCATGGAAACGCTCCTTCAGGTATACCGGGATCAGACCGGTCTGCCAGTCATGGCAATGGATCAGATCCGGCTGGAAATTCAAAAGCGGTAATGCCGACAGCACTGCCTTGCAGAAATATGCATACTTTTCAATCTCATATCTGGGATCATCCCCATAAGGCTTGAAACCACCGAAATAACTCTCATTATCAATGAAATAATAATGCACCCCGGCTTCCTCTGCCTCCAGAACACCTACATACACATTCTGCCAGTTGAAATCCATGTAGAAATGTGTCACATACCTGAGCTTATCCTTCATCTCCTGCTTCATACAGGTATACTTCGGGATAAACACTCTTACATCAAAATACTCCTTGTCAATATACTTCGGCAAAGATCCTACGACATCCGCAAGTCCTCCGGTCTTGATAAAAGGTACGCCTTCCGATGCGGCAAAAAGAATTTTTTTCATGTAAACCCTCCACATATGCTACGGCTTGTATTCAAAATATAGATTGATTATACCATGTTTACGATTCATAGAAAAGAGGGCATCGATAATTTACAAATCTTTTAGAGTCTGCCGGTTCCACCTCAGCTTCTGTAGGAAAGCCGGATCCTGTCAGCGATCAGTGCGATAAATTCCGAATTGGTAGGTTTGCCTTTGCCCGTGTCGATCGTGTAACCGAACATGGCATCCAGAGTCTCCATGCGCCCTCTGCTCCAGGCAACCTCAATGGCATGGCGAATAGCGCGCTCCACGCGGCTGGGTGTGGTCTGGAACCGCTTGGCGATGGTCGGATACAGGATCTTTGTGATAGAACTGATCATTGCCGGATCCTCTACCGACATCATGATAGCTTCCCGCAGATACTGATACCCTTTGATATGTGCCGGCACTCCGATCTCATGGATCATATCCGTGACATCCTTTTCCAGGTCATGGATGACTTCCTGGGTCTGTTCCTTTTTTTCTGTCGCTTTTACTGTGCTGTCTTTGGCGTTTTTCGTAGAAGGAACCGTGATCATAATTTGGAATTCCTTGTTGGCATTCATCAGATCCCCCAGGATTTTGTATACTTTTTCATTATCCTTTGTAGTTGTAATGTTTAATTTTTCCATTAAACTACCTCCATGACTACAAAACTACTTTTTTCACGTACCGTTCTATTATAAATAGATATGCGTCGTAGCTTCAAGCAGAACCCGTCGCAAGATTTTTCCAAATTTCGCAAAAAAAGGCGCCCGGAATGAACCGGACGCCAATAAGAGGGAAAATGTATAAGTAGAAAAACTACGAGTAAAGCAAATTAAATTAATGATGCTCTGCCAGGGTGTGAAGTGCTTCCTTGATGGCTGTCTTCACGGTCTCATCCTGTTCTGCATTCAGTCTGTGCAGTAGATAGGTCTTGGCATATTCGGTGCCGATGCTTCCTAACGCTTTTGCTGCTTCGACACGGATCTTCGTATCCGGATTGTCGATCATGTGGGCAATGCTGTTGACACTGTCTTCATCCTTGATCCGGCTCAACGCTTCCAGTGCGGCTACCACCACCGTGTCATCGGAAGAACTCAGATATTTGATGATCTTGTCGGATTTTCCTTTCTCCTGTAATTTTTGAATCTTACTTAAATCATGTTGTTCCATAAACACGCGCCTCTTTCTTTCTGCCAGCGCGGGGGCGGTAAAATCGTCTCCGGGTCATCACTATATGTCGCCTGTGGTGATTGGCTTCTCTTGATAATGTTATGATAACACCTTATCTGTCAGAAAACAATTATAGCAAAATGAAGGATTTCTAAAAATTCTATAACCTGATTCCACTTGTCCCATCACGTTTTTTATACTATACTGATATCATCAAATCGAAAGAAGGTACTCTCATGACAAAACAGGAAATCAGCGAGATCAAAAAGCTGTTCACCCCGAAAAACTGCTCCATCACCCGGATCTGCGGATGCTACGTGGATGGAGAGAAAAATAAAAAAACAGAATTAAAGCAGGCGTTTCTGGCACTGCCGGAGGAGGAAATGTTCAAGTATTTCGAGATTCTGCGTAAGAGTCTGTCCGGCACCATCGGCAAGAATCTGCTGAATCTGGAATTCCCGTTAAAGAGTGAAACGGAGGGCGGCACTCAGGAATTTCTCCTGCGTCTGCGGGACAGCCGTCTGAAGGATGATGCATTGCTTGAGCAGTTCTACGACCGCATCATTGAGTCTTATGAATATGTGGGCAATTATCTGATCCTGCTGATCCATGATGCCTACGATGTGCCGGGACGCACCAGAGACGGTATCGAGATGGAGGATGCTTCCGATGAAGTCTATGACTATATTCTTACCTGCATCTGCCCTGTGGATCTGTCCAAGCCGGGACTAAGCTACAACGCAGTGGAAAACACCTTCCAGAACCGTATCCGGGACTGGGTGGTAGGTATGCCGGATGCAGCCTTCCTGTTCCCCGCATTCAATGACCGCAGCACGGACCTGCACAGCACTCTGTATTATTCCAAGGATGCGGAAGAATTAAAGGAGAACTTCGTAGACCTGATGCTCGGTTGTCCGCTTCCTCTGTCCGCCGGTGGTCAGAAGGAGACCTTCCAGACACTGGTAGAGGAGACACTGGGCAATACCTGCGATATCGAAACGGTGAAGAACATTCACGAGAAAATGAATGAGATTGCCCAGGAACATAAGGAAGATCCCGAACCCGTGGTCCTGGATAAAAATGAAGTAAAGACCATTTTCGCCAGCAGCGGCGTGGCCAATGACCGCATGGAGGTCTTCGACCAGTGCTTTGATGCGACGGCCGGAGAAGATACTTCCCTGATGATGACCAATGTCTACAATCCCCGCAGCTTTGAAGTAAAGACCCCGGATGTGGTCATCAAGGTCAATCCCGAGCGCACAGATCTGATAAACACTAAAATGATCGACGGCAGACAGTGCCTCGTCATCGAACTGGATGGCAGCGTGGAAGTCAACGGCATTGCTGTCCGGGCCGCCGGAAACGGAGCCTCTGACAATTCCATAGACGATTAAAACATCTTTACTATATTCATGAAGGCAGGGGCTTTTGCCCCTGCCTTTGTTGCCGACAAATTGTTCCATGCTGTGCACTCCCACAATTCTAATCAATCATATACATTGCATTATGATGCTCTCACACTTTGGATATCCGATCTGAGAGCTGTTCAGTGACAGCGTATAATTATCTGCCATTCCCCATTTCTGATCCGTATAAAAATTGTAGTTCGTTCTGCGCCTTTTATCTGTATCATTTATCATCTTTACAGCATCTGATTCATTAACATTGTATAGTTTACAGACGCGCTGTACCTTTTCCGGCATATTGCCGTGTATGAAAACATTCAGTACATCATCTCTGCTTTTTAAGATAAAATCCGCATTTCTTCCTATGATCACACAGCTTTCCTTTTCAGCAATTTCCATGATCACTTTTCTTTGTGCTTCATACACTATGTCCCCGATCGATTTCCCGGTAATGTCACGTCCTGTAAAGGCATAGGCAAACATACCTTTCTTAGGAGATAACTCTGCATTTTCCTGAATATATTTCGGTGACAGTCCTGACTGCTCTGCGATCTGGCCTATGATATCCTTATCATAATAAGCGATACCAAGTTTTTGGGCCACTTCTTCACCGATAAAACGGCCGCCGCTTCCAAACTCTCTGCTGATTGTGATGATCTTTTTTGTCATAGCTGTTTCCTCCTTAATCTAAGCTTTCTACTTTGTTCCTTTCAATTTTCTTTAAAAATACATATCCTGCCAGACATGCTATAAATTCCGTAATGGGAAATGACCACCAGATCAGAGAAACTCCCATCTGTCCGTTTCTTACAAAAATGGAGAATATCCCGGCAAGCGGTAATATAATGACAAGCTGTCTGAGCAGTGAAATCACAAGGGATTCCAAGCCTCCGTCCAATGCCTGGAAAATTCCCTGATATGCTACATTGATCCCTGCAAAAATAAAGCTGATGGAAATAATTCTCATTGCTCCGATAAAATACTCTCTTGACTGTCCTGCATTAAATAAAGTTGCAAAAGCCCCCGGGAATATTTCTGTGATCGCCACTCCAATGACCATAAGTACGATCGTATATAGCAATCCATATCTGATGCCATCCCGGATTCTCTGTTTACTATGCATTCCGTACGCAAAAGCAATGATCGGCGTGATCGCATCTCTAAGTCCGAAAGCAAGAAATAACACAAACTGCTGTACCTTATAGAACAATCCGTATGCGGTCTGCGCCGAAGGACTGAATTTCAATATCAGGTTCATCACATAAACCATGATAGACATAAGTGCCTGCGCAATAATGGCCGGCAGCCCGATCGCATAGATTTCCCTGATGATCCCTCCATCCGGTTTCATGTATTTTACACCATGCTCAAATTCCTTATTGCATTTTATGTGGAAGACAAACAACAGTACCGCAGACGCAACCTGACCGATCACAGTGGCATAGGCAGCTCCCTTTACTCCCATTTCAGGGACAGGACCGATACCATAAATCATAATCGGATCCAGAATAATATTGACCACTGCTCCCACGACCTGGCCGATCGTAGAATACAGGGAACGTCCTGTTGCCTGCAGCAGCTTTTCAAATAGTGAAAAGAAAATAATGCCAAATGCGATCACGCAGCATATTCTTAAGTAGTCTGTTCCCATGGAAATCACTTCCGGCTCAACTGTCTGTGATGAAATATAAGCTTTTACCCCAAATATTCCAAACAGCAGGCATATTACATAAATGAGTACTCCGAGAAATAAACTGTTACCTGCAACTTTCGATGCTTTTTTCCCATTCCCCTGTCCAAGTGTTCTCGCAAGCAGCGCATTTGTCCCTACTCCGGTTCCGATCGCAACTGCTACCATAAGCATCTGAACCGGGAACACCAGCGTAAGTGCATTGAGCGCAGACTCACTTCCCGATCTCATATTTCCAACAAAGGCGCTGTCCACAATGTTGTAAACTGCCTGCAATGCCATAGATAATATCATCGGTATCCCCATCTTCACCATGAGCTTATTTACCGGCATCTCCTTCATCTTGTTACTTTCTGCCATCTTCATTTCATCCTCCTTGTTTTGCTTTTTTGCACAAAAAAAGTGTGTACTCACCGCATAAGCTGGACTTACGCTGATAAGCTACACACTTTTTATTGCATTATATTTTTATTTTTTCAAAAAGTCAAACAAAAAAATTTCTTTATTAAGAAGTTTTCTATATCACATCTTGAAGTATTGCATGCTCTCGGCCAGCTCGTCAGCAATCCTCTTCAGCTGGTCGGCACTGTCATACACCTGTCGGAAAGTATCCAGAACCTCCTGTGTCTCCGCATAGGTCTGCTGGGTGCTGTCTACATTGTCATGCGCGATCTGTGAAAGCTTCTCCAGAGCCTCCCTGACTTCTCCACGGAACTCGGCCAGTCTGCCGGTGCTCTCTCTGATCTGCAGAATGCTCTGCATGGAATCCTCAATCTCCTTCAATACCTCAGAGACATTTGTTCTGGTCTCCTGCATGCTTCCACTCTGTTCGTTGATGATCTCCTGCATCCGCTGCATGATCTCCATTTCACGGGCAGAATCTTCCATCAATGCTTTCGTGGTCTCTTCAATTTCATGACCGGACTGGTTGGACTGCTCTGCCAGCTTTTTGATTTGGTCCGCTACGACTGCGAAGCCCCTTCCGCTCTCTCCGGCTCTCGCCGCTTCGATGGAAGCATTCAGGCTCAACAGATTTGTCTCCTCTGCGATGGAAGTGATGAATTCCATCGCGCTATTAATCTTCTGGATCGATACGTTGGTGCGGTCGGTCTGTTCTTTTACTTCTACGATGATCCGCTCCACTTCTTCATTGATATGGCACAGCTGTGCCAGCGTATCTGCGGTCTTCTTACTGGACTTCTGCATGGATGCGGCATTTTGGTTTAATGTATCCACTTCTGTGGAGGTCTCTGTAATATGTTCTCCCATGATCCGCATGTTCTCGGAAGTACTTTCGGAATTCTTCGACTGCTCCGTAGAATTTGCCACCACCTGACTTACAGCGTTCTGCACTTCATTCATGGTGCCGTTGGTAGTATCTGCCGCAGTTCCCAAAGCCTTGGAAGCCTCCAACAGACTCGCAGAATTCTCGGAAATTCCTTTTAATATTCCCTTCAAGGTATCCTTTAGCTTTACTGTAACCCGCGACAGATCTCCGATCTCGTCCTTCCTCTTTAACATCTTGTCATCGACCCAGACGGTGAGATCCCCCTCTGCGACCCTACCCATGATGCTGATACTCTTCTTGATATTGTGGCTGATAGAGGTTGCCAGCTTCAGCCCCACGCCGATGCACAGGATCATTGCCACGCATACTGCTGCACCGATGCCGAAAATGATTCCATTTACTACCGCATCCTTGCTTTCTTTATCGGTACCCACAAATACCATACCAATAATCTCATCATCGGAGCCATTCTGATAGACCGGCATGAAATAGCCATAATTCATAACACCGTCCAGCGATACAGAATTGCTGAAATATTCCTCGCCGTTCTGTAAGACCTTCTCCACAATCCGCTCTGCTGCCGGAGAATTCAGAATACGATCCCCATTACTATCCAGTGCGGAGGTCATGATTCTGCGGTCTCCGTAGAAAAAGGTTACGTCCATTCCGGTATTGTCTTTGATTCGGTCCACCAGACTTTCGGAATGTGAGATATTATAGCTGCCTTTCCAGATGTCGCCATTACTGGATTCCATATAGTCACCGGTGTTCTGGTCATACGCTGCCAGCGTTGCCGCAGCAGTTCCCTTCAGTCCTTCTTCGATTTCCTCCATCATGGAACTGCGTACCGTCGTCAGCATAAAAAAGATAGATAACAGTCCCAGCAATACTACCGGTCCGATGGTCATTGACAGAATCTTTTTTTGTATACTCATGAAAATGCCCCCTATTCTACCACAGATACGGTCTTGAAATACCAGTTGATACCTCCGGTGATCGTTGCATCATCCAGCGTTGTTCCTTCTTTGCCCACAGTCTCTCCCGTATTGGTCTCGATCACACCGTCAAATACCCCGTTTTCTCCGGATAAAATCTGCTTCTTGGCTTCCTCTACTTTCTCTTTCGTTCCTTCCGCACAGAAATCCGCCAGATCCGTGATGCCCACCAGATTTTCATTCATGCCGCCGTAATAGTTGCTGCCGTCCCAACTGCCGTCAATGACGCTCTGCACTGCTGCCGTATAGTAAGCACTCCAGTTCCATACCACACTGCACAGGCAGGACTGCGGAGCATCCTTACTCATATCCGAATTATATCCGATACTGTACACACCTTTTTCCTGTGCCAGCGTCTGGGGATATACGGTATCACAATGCTGTGCAATCACATCACAGCCCATATCCAGTAACGTCTGTGCCGCAGCTTTTTCTCCCTCGGGATCGTACCAGCTGTTTGTCACCTTTACGTATACCTTTGCGTCCGGATTCACCGAATAGATGCCGAGTGCAAAGGCATCAATACCGCCGGTGACCTCCGAATTGGAAGAATCCATAGCTGCCACATACCCGATTTTATTGGAAGAAGTATTCATTCCCGCCACGATACCGCTCAAATATCTCGCCTGATAAATTCTGCCGAAATAGTTGTTGAAATTTTTACCGTTGCTCAGGTAGCCGGTGCCATGGGAGAAGTACACGTCCGGATATTCTTCCGCCATTTCCGCTGTAGTTTCCATATATCCCCAGCTGGTAGTGAAGATGATATTACAGCCTTCATCAATACATTCCTGAATTGCCTGTCTGGTCTCCTGCGTATCACTGTCATTGACATTAATCTTGCGGATGATCTGATCATCTGATAATCCCAGATTCTGCTGCATTCCCTGAATTCCCAGATCATGCGTATATGTATAACCGCTGCCCTCCGCCGGATCCGACAGATGCAATACTCCTACCTTGATCTCCTCCTTTGGAATCCCTGCAGTCTGTGTTGTTGCGCTGTTGCCGCTTTCCGACTGCACCACCTGCGTAGTCCCATTGCTACCCCTTGCCTCATATCCGATGTTTGTAGCATAATCGTCCACTTCTCCGGTATTTCCGCAGCCTGTCAGTAATGCACACCCCAGAAGAATTGCCGCTGCCTTCCAAAAGTTTCCTGTTTTACCTCTTCCCATATACAAGTACCCCTTTCTCTTTTGTAGTCTATGTATATCTCTTATCTCTACCGTCTGATTTCTCAGAATCGGTTGATTCTACAAATATAAACTACAGCCTTCCCTTATTCCCTGCTGCCATGGCAGGTAAAATAAATCACCTGATACTCTTTCGCGATCTCTGCAAGGAACCGCATTGCTCCCTTGGTCCGGTTCTCATCCAGATTCACAAAAGGATCATCCAGAATCAAAAACGGCTTCTGTTCCTCATACATGGCTTCCACCAAAGCAAGTCTCATACAGATACCGATCAGGTCACGGTTGCCCAGACTCAGATATCCGATGTCTCGGGGCATATTGCCTTCAACCACCTGTAATCTGGTATTGGCATCCATCTGATAATTTTCGCATTCCGTTCCCGTGAGAATTCTGTAATATTTCCGGAACCCCTGCATGACAGGTTCTGTATATTTCGCAGTGAACGAACTCTTTGCCTGTTCCAACAGATTTTTTGTCATTCCAAGCAATTCATATTGTTTGAATCCTTCCTCTGTCTTCTTCTGCAACGCTTTTAGCTCTTCCTGCATATTCTCCACATTATCCCAGGATTCCTGTAAGTCGGAAAGTTGTTTCTGATAGCTGTCGATAGTCTGAAAACATTCTTCCATACGCTCTGAAAGGACCTGCATTTCATCTGCCAGACTTTCCAGGGATTCCTCTCCCTCCGGGACCTTCAGTGCCAGAAGTGCCGGAATGTCCTCTTTCACTTCAAACGCTCTTATCTCCTGCTCGATTCTCCTATATTCTTGTAACTCCTTCTCATAATCCTTTCTATGACTTTCCAGTTCAGCCAGCTGTTCTTCCGGGTGCTCCTCCGGAATCAGCTGCAACGACACAAAATAGTCTTTTACCTGTTCTTCCAGCGCTTCGTATTTCTGTTTTTGCTGTAAATATTTCTTTTGTTTTTCCAGTAAAAGCTGTCTCTGTCTGCACTTTCCCGCCAGTTCATGCAATGCCGCAAGATAATTTTGTGTTTCCGGTACTTCTCCGTATTCTGCAAAAAACTGCTGCAAATCTTTCTGCAATGCGGCAATTCTCGCAGTCTTTTCATCCGATCCGTCCTGCTTCTGCCGCTCCAAAAGTGCCTCGTAATCTCTTCTCTTATTCTGCAGTTCCACAAGCCAGGAGGTCAGTTCCAGTCCTTCCCGAAGTCCCCAACGAGTGCAGAAATCATCAATCTGTTCTTCCTCTATGCGGACCTGTGCCTCAAGTTCTTCCATTTCCTGTTCCAAATAGGAAAGCTCTGTATTTTCTCCCGTTTGGACTTTGGATCTGCCTGCTGTAAACAACAGTGCCGCTGCCACAGCTGCAATTCCCAGTACGATCAGGACTCCTCCGATCACTCCCTGTCCCAACAGGATCACAACAAAACCGCCAAGCGATAAAAGAATGCCAAAAAGCAATAGTATTTTTTTCCTTTTACCTGCTTCTTCCTGCTCCCGTAAGCATCTGGCATCTTCCTGTGCCTGTATGGATTGCAAGGTTTTCCGCTGTATTTCTTTCGCCTGCAGAAGACTTTTTCCTTCATTGCGGTTCGTCCAGGCATTTTTTACACTGTCGATCTCCGCCTCCTGTGGCATTCCTTCCGCAAAATATCCGGAAAGCTCCTCTAACCGTCTGCTCTCTTCCCCTGACAGGGCATTTTTTCTTATCGTACTTTCCAGGCTCTCAAGTTCTTGTGCCTCAGCATATTTTTCTTCCAGCCGGGCATTGTCCACCATGGGGAAATTATCTTTACACTGCGCCTGTTCTTCCACTGTCAGGCAATAGATTTCCATTGCCTTGCGGACAGAAATCCCCTGATTGCAGACGGCTGCTTTTTCGCGTAATTCTTCCCCTTTTGGTATCACGCCGTTAAAATAGCTTTCCGCTTCTTTTAAAGTCTGCTGTCTCTGTGCCATTTTTGCACGCAGATCCAGGTACTTCTCTTTTTTCGCCTGTTGATCCTTATAAATTCCCAGTTCCTTTTGTCTCTCCTGCAGTTCTGTCAGTTCCGCAGAAAGCTTTTCTCTCTCCTCGATCGCCGCCTTTTTCCGGGTATCAATACTTTCCATCGTATTCTGTATCTCCTGCCCGTTACGGATCTGCGTCTTCAGTTCCGTAATGCGGTCCTTGCTCTGACGGAGCGATCCGGTCTTACGAGAGGGTGACATGCTGTTTAACAGATCGTTCAACCGCTTGTCCGCTGTCTCAAAATTATTGATATCGTCCGTATTCTCCGCCAGATTCCCGATTTTGGCATTGATGCCGTCCGTAACAAAGGTCTCGCAGTCATTCTGTGAGATAAAAATCGTTCGTTCAAAGGATCCTGCGTCGATCCGGAACAACTCTTCTCCCAGATTTTGTGTAAAATCACTGCATGGCAGATTTGTTTTCGTATCTGTCAGCTGAAATTCATCTTCTGCGCTTTTACTTCCGAAGGTTCTGCGGACAGAATATTGCTTTCCTTCACTTTCAAATTGCAGTTCTCCACCATAGACGCCCTTTTGCCAGGGACTGTATCTCTTCCTCTCATTTTCCAGTGGGTCCCTCTTCCCTTCATTCCGGAATCCGAACAGCATAACGCGTAAGAATGCAGCCAGTGTGCTTTTTCCCCAGCCGTTTTCCTCACAGACGGTGTTGCAGCCATCTGTAAAATCATATGTAAAGTCACTTAGTTTTCCGAAATTCTCAATGTGACATTTGATCAGTTTCATGCGTCTAGGATCTCCTCTCCGGCCAGTGCCTGCAATCCGTAATGTATCACTGTCGCCTTGTCCTCTTCCGACAGATCTTCTCTGCCCATGACAGTACGGATAAACTCTCCCTTTAAGGACTTATCCTTTGCAAAAGCAGCATAATCCACCAGATACGCAGAGCTGTCCTTAATCTTCACAAAATAAAAAAGGTGGCTGAACTGATGTAACAGAAAGTCAATATCCTTTTCACTTTCCACATCTATTTTCCCGACCAGTTCATACTTGATCAGACTTTTCTCCGGGTAACCTTTCCCGGCTGTCTCGGCTCTCATCCGTTCCAGGATGTCCGTCGTGGATTCACAACCGGTAATATCCACCGGGATGGTATAGAGCTTCCGGGATGCGAAAGGAATAAACGTACTGTCAATTGTACCTGTCAGCTCATCAATATCAAGCATCACAAATCCATGCTCTCCGCATTCATCAAACCCTCTGCCCTCCAGACAGCCGGGATAACAATAGACGCCTCTCGCATCCAGACGCTCTTTTTTATAGCTGTGGATGTGTCCCAGGGCAAGATAATCAATTCCCTTATTTTTCAATGCCGTCAGATGAATGATCTCCGCCTTATCTCTCGCACTGTATTCCGATTCCTGCCCATGCAGGACTACAATGTTGCATTGATCCACATCCAGTGACAGCGTATTATATATGCTTCCACTGTTTTCCGGTGTCAGTTCCACCCCAGTAACCGCAACTCCCTTACCGGAGGTATTCTCCGTCCCTGAAAGTTCATAGCTTGTCCAGTTGTTCCCAAATAGATGAAGATTCTCCGGAAGTTCCGAAAGACCGGACGTAAAGCTTCCTTCGTCATGATTCCCCTGTAAGTAATAAAAAGCTATTTTGGGATGTCCCTGAATTAAGTCTTTTACCACATTCCGGGCGGTAGCGGATACGTTTTTCGTATCGAACAGATCTCCTGCGATTATGATCGCCGCCACGCCCTGCTCTGCCCCGTAGGTAACCATATTCTGAAAAGTAGTCAGCAATTCCGTCTTGCGTTCTCTCGCTTTTTCTTTAGTCAGATTTGCACTCATTTTGGAATCCAGATGGATATCCGCACAATGGATGATTTTCATATTGCTGCCTCCTGTATTAACCCTGTAGCACCTGTTTCAAAAGATTGGAACTATGCAGAACCTCATTCGCAAAACCGCATCTGTGATGCTCTCGTTTTGCAGACATATTCATTATATACGAATCTTTGTTCGATTACAACAAAAACGTATCGGTAGTGAGACATTTGGTCTCATTTTCCGATACGTTTTTTTCAGATGTTGAATCACCTATGTTTATGACTATACCTGCAGTCTGCCGGCTGTAATGAGTTTACCGCTTTTTCTGTCAAATAACAGGATATCTTCTCCGCCGACCTCGAATTTCACTTTCTGGCCGATCTTGTATGCTGTATTTCCAAATACTACACCGGTCAGCAGAAAATCTCCGATGCGAAGCTTAATCGTGGATTCCATACCAGTGGGCATGGCACCGTAGATCACGCCGTCCAGACCTGCACCATCGTGTAATTGCAGGGCTTCCGGACGTACACCAATGACAAAATCTTCGTTGGTGATCACAGGCGCTTCCTGCAATGCATAATCGTCTTCGTTCACCCTTGCAATATGATATTTGAAAACTTCATCTTTATTCGACTTTTCCACAGATTTCTTATCCTGCATTTTCTCTTTGTGACGGGCTGCCTCATCGGCTTCGTTCTTATCTCTCTCTGCGAACCATCTTTGCAGATCCAGAGGTTTTCCGGGAATAAACTGTGCTTTTCTGCCATCCAGAATGGTAACCTCAATATTGCCCTGTGCGTTCTGCTCTCCCTTCGCCTCGATAAAGTTGATGGAAGGATTTCCCACGAAATCCGCTACAAACAGGTTATTGGGTCTACTGTAAACGGACAGTGGCGGCTCATACTGCTGTAAAACGCCGTTATTGATCAGGCAGATCTTCGTTGCCAGCGTCATGGCTTCCATCTGGTCATGCGTTACATATACGAAGGTGCTTCCGGTCTCCACATGCAGACGCTGCAGTTCATATCTCATTTCCAGACGGAGTTTTGCGTCCAGGTTAGACAGCGGCTCATCCATGAACAATACCTGGGGTTCCGGCGCCAGTGTTCTGGCAATGGCAACTCTTTGCTGCTGTCCACCGGACAGTTCTGCAGGATAACGATTCATGAACATTCCGATCTTAACGATACGGGATACTCTGCGTACTGCCAGGTCAATCTCTTCCTTGGAATATTTTCTGACCCTGATTACTACCTTGCCACCGGATACGACTTCGAATTTCTCGTTAAGTTCTTCCCCTTTTTCCTTATGACCTGCCAGGATGCTGTCCAATTTTGCAGTCAGTTCCTGCTTCTTTTGTTTTGATGCACTTTCTTTGTCTGCTGCCTCGTGGAGTTTGTAATTATACAGCTCCTTTGCAGTATAGATAGAAATGGTGTAATTATCGATCAGCTTCAGATAGACCATATCCAGGTCTAATTTTCCCTTTTTATCTCTGCATTCCTCAATGAGTTTTACCAGCTCTCCCGGATTCTCCAGTGCCTTGATCATGCTTTTTAAAGCTTTGGCTTCCTCATCGATCACGGGAAGTTCTTCCTTGATATTTCCCAGTCCGAAGGAGATGTTCTGGTATACCGTCATGTTCGGCCACAGTGCATAGTTTTGGAACAGGAATCCGACTTTTCTCTTATTTGCGGGAACATTGATCCCCGCTTCACTATCGAATACCACCCGGTCTCCGATCTTGATCTGCCCGCTGGTAGGGGTCTCCAGACCGGCGATCATACGTAAGGTAGTGGTCTTACCGCAACCTGAGGGACCAAGCAGAGTGATAAAGGAATTATCCTCCATATCCAGACTCAGATCATCTACCGCATAGAATTTTCCCCAACGTTTTGTAACATGTGTTAATTTGATTTCCGGCATAGTTATTTACCTCCGATACCTTCATCCAGGCTGGACCCGGTCAGTTTATTTACCAAAGTGTTAAAGATCAGGATCGTTACGATCAGGATCAGGTTGATGGCGCTGGAGAATGCATACAGTCCCATCTCATCGAAATAATCCAGTGTTGTGGAGAGGATAAAGCCCTGCGTACATAACAGTAAAAACAGGGACAGCTCTCGCAGACAGGTCATGAACGGAAGCATATATCCGTTGATAATGGAAGACTTCTGGATCGGAATGATGATCCGCAGCATCCGCTTGTACCAGGGAATATCCTGGATGATGGCCGCTTCCTCGATCTCTCCCGACAACTGCAGCATGGAGTTCAGTGCACTTCTGCTGGCAAAGGGAATGTACTTGATCACGCCTGCGATGATCAACAATGTGTAAGTGTTGAACAGGTTGATCTTGTCATTGGAGAACAGGATGAAGAAGGCTGCGCCCACTGCCAGGGATGGCATCAGGTACGGCAGGAATGCCACACCGTTCACGTAATTGGCCCATTTACTTCTCCGGTTCTTGGATACCGCATAACCGATCAGGGTACCGATGGTACCTGCGATCAGAGCACAGCAGACGGCGACTAACATCGTTCCCTTGAAAGCTCTCCAGATCAGCGGATTGTGAAGAATACCGGGCTGTCCGTACAGAGCACCGGCTCCGTTGTTATCCGTCAGCCACCACTTGGTGGTCAGCGCACTGGAATCCATGGTATACAGGAAACTGTAATCTCCCGGATTCGGCAGGAAAGTCTCCAGTGCGAAGGACAGGATCGGGAAAATACTGGTGAAGAAGGTGATGACGATCAGGATGACCGCAATCAGATATTTTCCGACTTTTCCTAAGTTGATCTTGGAGATCTGTCCGGATTTACCGGTAACCGTCGTATAATTTTTACGGCTCTTTAAGCTCATCTGGTTCATTAACAGGATCGCCACACCGAAGATCATCATGATGATGGCAAGAATACTGGCTTCCCCGGTATACTTGGAGTTCATGGAGATGTACTTGGTGGACAGAGTGGTCAGTCCCAGATAGTGGGGTACGGGATAACTTCCCATGGCGCTTCCGAATACCAGCAGGATCGTGGAAAGAATCGCCGGTTTTACCATAGGTAAGGTAATGCGGAACATGGTCTTCCACTTCGGTGTATCCAGGATCGTCGCTGCTTCCTCCAGATTGGCATCCATGTTGCGGAAGATACCGCCGATCAGGATGTAGGCAAAGGGGGCGTAATGCAGTCCCAATACCACTGCACTGGGGAACAATCCCAAGCACCACCATTTTGGCATCGTAATATTAAAAAGGGATGCCAGCAGTCCGTTGGAGGTTCCGGTAACTGCGTTACTGTTAAACACGTTCTGCCATACCACAGCCAGTGTCCACTGCGGCATGATGTAGGGAAAAATAAAAATGGAGCTTAAATATTTTTTACATTTTAAATTGGTCCTCGTAATTAAGAATGCGAACAAGCCGCCGAACAAAATGGAGATCAGGCAGGTAAAGACTGCCAGAAGCACGGTATTTAACAGCGGTGTCCACAGATTTGTTCTCGCCAGTTTACTGGTGAACAGATCCACATAATTGGCAACGGAATATCCGCCTGCCTTTCCGGTAAGATGTGCATCGATGGTGCCCGGATGGATCTTGAAGGTATCCTCGACGATTGCCACGATCGGTGCCACTGTGGTAAAGGTAAGTACGATACCAAACAGAAGCAGAATGATATTTTGCGGCTTGGAGAAATACGTCTTGATCTTGTTCAGAACAATCACCATCTTGCTTGTTTTTTTTGCGGCACTCTGATTCATGGTTAACCTCTCTTCCCAATACAAGCTTATGTCCTGTAAAACCATTCATCCCTGCGAATCAGAAAACTGCTACTTACATGCAGGCATGATGTAGCAGATTTTCTGATTCTGACAGGACGAATAGTCACCCTTTTATCTCATATATCACTCAGCAGTATACTTCGGCAACAGCTCGATCCAGCTTCCTACCGTGAAGGATACGGATGCGCAGTACTCAGGATCTTCCAGCACCAATTCGCCATCGGTAGACCACCAGTCGAAGCCTCTGTCATTCTTGCTCTCATATACCACATTACCGTTCTCATCATTACCGCCGGTGCTGTGCTGATAGGTAGCTTCGATTGCCTTTGCCACTTCAGGGTTAGCGGAATAACCGCCCATGTCTTTGCCCCATGCGCTGAAGCCGTCTTCCGTACAGGTCATGTATGCGATGAAAGCACATGCAGTCCAGGGCAGCGGGCTGTTATCGGTAACAAACAGATAATGGCAGTAGCCGTAGCCACCAATTCCCTTATAGCCATCCTGATAAGCGGCAACCTTGATATTGTTCACAGATACACCTGCGGACTCTTCTACGGAGCGCAGCTTACTGTATACTAACAGTCCACACTGATCGGTAGCGGAATCGGATACCAGGGTATTGCAGATAGGTCCGTCATCGGTCTGGGCATTGTAGCTGCCTACCCAGAGTTTGATCCATGCCAGGGCATATTTTCCATCGGCGCCTAAGCCTAAATCATTTGCTTCGGATTCCATCTCATCAATCGTGGGCTGGAAGTAAGCCTGCTCATCAGCGGGTAATGCATTAAAGGCATCCTTTAACATGGCTGCATATTTGTCTTCGGTCAGCATGTACAGGAAGTTCTTACCTACAACTTCAGAATCAATATCCATGAACAGTGCATGGGTATCTTCTGCCACGAAGTCCCAGCAGTTGTCATATACTTTGCTGCCGGTGCAGTTATATTCGAATACTTTATTCAAGGTCTGTAATGCAAGGTAACCGTCCACTGCGTCGGGAGTGGTTCCGTTGGCTTCTGCCCATTCCTTAGGAATAAAGGTATCCAGTATTCCGGTCTGTGTCATCTTGGATTCGATCTGATTACCATCCTGGATCAGAGTCATTGCGAAGGTTCCTTCCGGTTTCAGGGAATCTGCGGTCAGCTGCTCGAAAATCTTGTTGTTCTTGGGCTGCTGCCAGTCAAATTCCATGCTGTAAGAAGGATCGATAGACTGCAGATACTCAATAAACAGGGGTAATGCTGCTTTACCGCGGCTGGAGTTACCCACACCGTAGAAGGTCTTGCCGTTGGATTCCTCTATGGCTTTCTGTGCCAGTTCTTCCAGGGTCATTCCTTCTGCCTGTTTGATGATCTGCTGAGTTGCAGTAAGATTTGCGTCGTCGGCTGCCTCCGGGGTCTTGGTCTCTGCCACCGTCTCGGTTCCGGCTGTCTGTGTGTTGTCTGCGCTTCCAGTTGCCTGGTTCTGTGTCTCGCTGCTGCCGCATCCGGCTAACATACCAACACTCAGTGCACAGATCATAAGTAACGATACTACTTTTTTCTTCATATGCTGTCCTCCCTTGAAACATATAGTTTGTATAACCCTTCATGGTCCACTTACTTGGAATGGGATGTTTCCCACTTCCGTTCTGATGATTCTATTATACGTTGGGAGTTCAGCAATTTGTATAAGGTAAAACTGTTATTATTTTAATATTTCTGATATTATGTATAATATTTCTGCTATTTTCTCGATTCGTTTGTGCAATCTGTTATCTCTTCAGGCTTCTATCTTGATATTCCGAAGGTGTTACACCGACAATCCGCTTAAAGCTGCTGGAAAAATGTGCAATATCACGATATCCCACCTGCTCTGCCACCTCATAGACTTTATTTCTGCAGTCATTTAATAATTTCATGGCTGTCCGCATCCGCACTCTGGTAATATAAGCCGCCACCGTATAATCCGTCTCCTTTTTGAAAGTATGACTTAAATGTCCCTCGCTGATTCCCACATGTTCTGCGATCTCTGACACGCATAACTCAGGATTTTCATAATGTTCGGTAATATAATCCACTGCGGCCATGACGTATTTGCTCTTGTCGCCTTTGTTCAGTACCAACTCCGGAAGCTGATCATCGCCAGCCTTTTCCTCACGTTCCTGTGTCTTTTTCCGTTTATCCAATGCATTATTCACTGCCTGCTCCAGCTCTCCGTCCCCGAAGGGTTTTAACAGATAATCACTTGCAAACAGCTTCAGGGCACTCTGTGCATAGGAAAAATCACTGTATGCGGTTAAAAAAATCACACTGACATCATTGCCTTCTGCCCGCAGTTCCTTCAGCATTTCGATACCGTCCATTTTGGGCATACGGATATCGCAGATCAGCAGATCCGGATGATATTTCCGCACGGCTTCCAGTCCTTCGATTCCGTTGCCGGCTTCCGCCACTACTACGCAGTTCAGTGCCTGCCAGTCTGTCTCCATCACGATTCCTCTGCGCACCAGCATCTCATCATCGATCACGATCACTTTGTACATCGTATTACTCCCTCCATTATTTCTTCCCGTTTTCTGTATATTCCCCACTATCCGGTAAAAATTCCTCTCTGCCCGTTGCTCTGTATCGGTTCCTCAGGCTTCTCCGTATCTTACCGGCAGCCGTAATGTCACTTTCGTGCCGTGGACTTCGCCTTCCTCTTCTGTTCGCTGTCCGTCCGTAGGGTTTTCGGCGTTTGAGGTAAGACTCTCCATATGGATGCCGTATTCTTCCCCATAGGTCAGCCGGATAATGGTATCCACGTTAGAGACCCCGATATGCCCCACCAGCTGCTCCTGTCTTCTGTGATTGATGGCATCCATCCATTCTTCGGGAGCGCCACAGCCGTCATCGGTTACTTCAATACACAGGACATCTTCCTGTTCTGTGATCCGCACAAGGATATTTCCTTCTTCACTCTCCTTTAATCCGTGTAGTACCGAGTTCTCCACGATGGGCTGTATGATCAGCTTGGGGATCACGCACTCTTCCAGTCCCTCTTGCAGATCCACGGCATACAAAAACTTATCATTGAAACGGATCTTCTGGATATCTACATAACAGTTCACCAGTTCCAGTTCTTCTTTCAGATAGATGAACTGTCTCTTGGAGATACTGGTCCGCAGGATCTTCGCCAGGCCCGCTGCCATGGTGGCGATCTCCGGAATGTGATTGGCCTTCGCCACCCATTTCATGGTATCCAGTGTATTGTACAGGAAATGGGGATTTAACTGTGCCTGCATCATGGCAATATGGGAGGCATTCAGTTCCTTCTGCTTCTCCACCTTATCCTGCACGCTTTGCTCCAGTTCGTTGGCCATGATATTAAAGTTCCGGGACATCTGTCCCAGCTCGTCCTCTCTGTCGGAGACGATCCTGACGGTAAGGTCTTCTTCCTGCAGTGTACGCATGGCCGTATTCATCCGTTCGATAGGACGGGTCATATTTCTACCCAGCCGGGAAGCCACCAGAACACACAGAATGACACTGATGGTCAGCATCACGATCAACACACTGTACATGGAGTTCAATACTTCTGTTGAAAACACGCTGGGACAGGACAATGCAGTATACAATCCACTGTCTCCCAGCGGCTGGATCAGCAGTTCTCCGGCACGATATACTCCCAGCAGCTTATGACCAACCATGAGTTCTTCCCGGATCTGCTCTTCCTGCAGGTTACCATTATCATAAATGGTTCTCCAGAAGGGGTCCATGATTGCTACCTCCGCTTTGGCATTTCCCTTATCATGAAGCACTTTTTCAAAATTTTCTGCGCGCATGCTGATCACAATATAACCTTCCGGTATACCGTCTTTTCCTATAAGTTTACCAGCTGCATACAATAAAATCTTGCTGTCATTAGTATCTGCACGCCGCAGCACCAGCGTCTCTTTACTATCCTCGACTGCTTTCAGGATGCCCCAGTATACCGGCAGATCTGTCTTGGCACTTCCCTGTGCCGTAGTGTAAATACATTTTCCGTTTTTATCATACAGATCAAATTGGGCATATTCTCTGTAATCAGTCACTTCCCGATAGAATTGCAGGTAAATCTTGCTCTTCGACCAGGTGTCATCTTCACCTATCTGGTCCACGATCCGGGTGTTAGCATTTATATTCTCCACTACCGTCTCGAACTCCTGAAACAATTCCAATATGCCAGCATCTATCTGTTCCGCCTGCTCTGTTACTTTTTTCTCATAATCGCTGTTGATCTTGGTCTCCATAGTCTGGATCAGGGATACCCCAAAAAGCAATAACGGCAATAACGCAACTACACCGAAGCAGACCAGCAACTGTCTGTGAAACGACTTTTTAATCCACTTTTTCATCTGTTCTCCCCTGTAACGTCTCCCATGTGTTCAGAATTTTTTCCTTTTCCTGAGAAGCCCAATGAATATCATAATCGATCGTTTTTAATTTTGTCTGCTCCGGTGCTGCATACTCTTCCATATCATTGCGGACAGTTCTCCGGAAAAAGGCTTCCTCCACCAGTCTCTGTACATCACTACTGACGGTAAATTCCAGAAATAATTTAGCATTTTCCATATGCTTTGCGCCCTTGACGATTGCTGTGGCATCCGGTATGGCACTGGTGCCGTCCGTGGGGTAGATCACCGTAATATCTGCGCCTTCCAGAATTTTCTGTCTCGCCATTCCCTCCGTGGTAATACCTACCAGTCTGGTACCGGCATTGACTTCCTCCAGCACTGCAACAGATGAGGGCGACAGGTAACCATCCAGTGCACCGGTAAAGTCCTCCAAAGTCTTCTGCGCATCCTGATCCGATACCTGAAGCATCGTGCAGAGTGCTGTATAACTACTGCCGGATTTCGTGGGATCTGCGAACGCAATCTTTCCCTTCCAACGATCGGTCTGCAATTCGTCCCAGGTTCTGGGAGCCGCTACGGGATAGACCAGTTTATTGTTATAGATAAATACAGTCGGCAGCACAGAAAAGGGCGTATAGGCATCTCCCTCCGTGCGATACTGTTCCGCAATTTGATCTATTTCGCTGACCTTATAAGGTTCCAGATAGTCTCTGCACTCCTCAAAATTCTCAATACCGCCACCGAACATGACATCAAAGGTACCAGGCGCATCCTGTTGTAATTCATCAAAAAGTGCCAAAGTATCTCCTGCCTTGAGTTCCACAAAAATCCCTGTACGTTCCTCAAATTCCTTGATGATCGGTTCGTATACATCTGCTTTGTGAGCGGTATAGACGATCAGTTTTTTATCTTCCGGTATCTGATAGACTGTTTCTTCCGACTGGCTGCAGCCAGTAAGTAACAGGATTGCCGCAGTCAGAATGGTTATGGCAAATATTCTTATTTTATGATTTTTGCTATAAATCTCCATACTTTCCCCTTACTTTCCTTCGCCGGTACCGACTACCTTACGTTGTAATCTAAGCATCCTGTCGTACTGCACATACATTTTCTGCACTTCGTTCTCCAGAATATAATAGTGGCGGATGTATGGGATCAGCAGGATCAGGATCACTACCGGGAGTAATAAGGTAAAAAGGCTGTCAGAGATCACACTTAAGACAATCGCCAGCATCTCTAACAACGCAAAAGTCACCGTAACGATCAGATGGATCAGGCGCTCATGCTGAAAAAATCCCACCTGCACCAGATGCTCCTGAAGCTTGTCCTGAACCATTTCCTGCATAGTCTGTTCCTCAGTATCCGTTTTCTCTGTATCAGTTTTCTGTGTATCCGACTGTCTCTGTATCGCTTGCGTTGAGTATTCGCCGTCCTGTGATAATGTCTGCGCTCTCTGCTCCATTTTCTGAAGCCACTCATCTATTTGTTTTCGATATTGCAAAATGCGCTGCTCCATTATTTTCCCCACCTTCCCGGTACTTGTATTACTCCATCATAGCTATTCTTTCTTTTTTCGTCAATGTGCCATAAATACAAATAATTCCAAAACAGTTATTTTCCTCCAAATACAGATTCTTGTGCAAGCACAAATCTGCACTTGGCTCATCGTATACACAAAAAGGTGCCGCAAACCTGCGACACCTCTTTAAGTCTTCTTCAAATGATTATCCAGCAGGCGTGCGCTTCTCCTGCATCTCTCAGGTTTCCCCTGTCTATACTATCGGCGTGTGGATCGCACGAAATCTTCCACCTTAGATAATCATATGAATGAATTTTTCTCTACATTCAGTATATCAATATTATTCTCTTTTGTAAAGAATTTTCTTGTTGCGCAGCAGCCTGTTCCATTCCTTATCATCTATTTTCATAAATGTGATAATTGAATTTTTGTAGTCCAGATTATCCTTTGATGTAATCAAACGTAAAACCATTTTAAATACTTCTTTAACGTCCTTAATTTCTTTTAGTATCAACGCTGTATTGGGTTTCTTCGCTTCAATTATATAATCCGGATCCCGTATTATCTCGTCAAAGTATGTAGAAAAAAGTTCATAATCATTGGGATGTCTTTCCCGAATATGCATAATCTGCACAACAGTTATAATAACTTCATCTGTTACTATATCCTCTGCTATACAATGGTATATTTCCCTGTTAATTTTCCCTACTCTATACACGTTTATAATCTATCCCTACTTCGCCACGATCCGAATCTCCTCCCCATCAAAGTAATACACGGAATCCGAAAGTACTTCCTCCGGTGCCACTCCGGTCTGATTGATCTCTTTTACCATCTCCTGCATCCGCTCCGGCTCCAGTCCAAAGCTTTCCGGCACCAGTATCACTTCATGGATACTGCTTGGCAGGATATAGAAATCCCCTCTGATCATCCCCCTGACCTTTTTCCGGAAATCCGGATACCGCATCACTGCTGCCCCCAGACTGCACTGCTCGTTCGTCGCCACATACATAAAGCGCACAATCTGCCGGATCTGCACCGGATAGATCCGCGGTGTATTCTTCTCGGCAAGACGGCGGATCTCTTCCTTTTCCACACGCCAGTACCGCAGATGCTCGTTGCGGATCTGGATCGTCGCCGAGCCAAAGCGTGTGTTGTCTATCTGGATATAATAGACCACTGCCAGATCCAGGAACGGCTCATAAGGAATCTGCTTTAACAGTTCTTCGTTGGCATCCCGCCGGATCAGCTTGTACACGATATGCTCTTTTACATGATTAAAATCAAACAGATTCTGACAATCACAGGTCTTCTTCACCCGTATCTCCTGATAAATACTGCAAATGGAGTCTGCCAGATCCGGTACCTGCTGCCCCTTCAGATACTTCTGGTAAAATTCCTCCAGATAGATCGTCGGTGCAAGGTTGCTGTCCTCCTGCTTAAAAAGAATCCCTGTTCTTCTGGTTCCATTATTCTTCGTCACGGTGTACAGCTCCGTCCTCACCTGCGCATCTACCTGTCCTCTGATCTCGCATAACATAGCATTCATAAATTCTGTATAATTCATCCGTTCTCCTTCCTGAAAGCCATGCGCCGCAAAGAACCTTTTCTGCCATCTTAAGGCAGCTTATGATTTGAATATCACCTGCATTCAAGCAGGTGTGTACTGCCAATTATATCTGCCCTTTTTTCAGATTACAAGAACATTCTTTTCCCCTCCAAAATGGCATTGACATGCAAAAAAGCCGAAAGCATGAGGACTTGCCTCTGCTTTCGGCTTTTATCTCTGTCTTAATTTTGTGAATTATGACGAAAGGATTATGCTCTTGAACTGTACTCTCCTGTACGGGTATCAATTTTAATCTTGTCACCCTGGTTAACGAAAAGCGGTACAAGAACACTTGCTCCGGTCTCAACGATAGCCGGTTTGGTAGCACCTGTAGCTGTATCACCTTTTACTCCCGGCTCTGTCTCTGTAACTTCAAGTTCCACACTGATCGGCGGCTCTACTGAGAATACGTTACCTTCATGTGAACATACTTTAACCATCTCGTTCTCTTTTACAAACTTGAGGGAATCTCCTACTGTATCTCCATCAACTGCGATCTGGTCGAATGTCTCAACATCCATAAAGTGATAGAGTTCACCATCAGAATACAGATACTGCATATCTTTTCTGTCGATATGAGCGGTATCGAATTTCTCTGTCGGACGGAAAGTCTTTTCTACTACACCACCACTGATGATGTTTTTAAGTTTTGTTCTAACGAAAGCTGCTCCCTTTCCCGGTTTTACATGCTGGAATTCCAGAATCTGATAAATGTTACCTTCGATCAGTACTGTAAGACCATTTCTAAAATCGCCTGCTGAAATCATTGTAATATCCTCCTTATATATGCCCTGGGGCATTCCTTTTACTTTTTATATACATTACTTATAATTCTATAATAAAAAACTCTATTTTTCAACAAAAAATTTCAATCAATTACAGATTTCCCTGATTTTCCGTATTTTTTTGCTATTTCATATAGGCATTATAGAGTTTTTTATCCACATTTTTCTCGATTTCATCGTAAACCGGCTGCACTGCCTCACGGATTTCCGCTCTCAGTTCATCACTAAGTGTAACAATCTGTGTTCCACTGTCCTCAATAACTTTGATCTTGTCTGCAATCCGGTCATCCGATGCCTGGCGAGCCTCTTCTTTGGCGATCTCAGCAGCTTCTACAAGGATTGCCTGCTTATCTTCCGGCAGATCCTGAAAAAATTCATCACTGACGATCATAGAGATCAGATGCGGCAGGTGATTGGTTTCCACCACATAATCCTGCTGTTCATAAAGCTTGTTGGATACGATAACCTCGTATGGATTCTCCTGGGCATCAATGGTTCCCTGCTGCAGCCCGATATACACCTCACTGAAACTCATCGGTGTCGGAGATGCTTTCAGTTTTTTCCAGAAATCCATATGGTAGGAATTCTCCATGGTACGGATCTTCTGTCCTTTAAAATCAGCCAATGATTCGACCATTTTATTCGTTGACATGACACGGAATCCCTGGTCTGCAAAGCCAAGGAGCTTATACCCGCCATTCTCATAGACATCCTCCAGAAGCCCATAGAACTCCGGATCATCTACCTTTTCACGTACTTCATCAATCGTACTGAATCGGCACGGAATATCAAACACCGCAAGGTCCGGCATGAAAGTTACCTGCGGTGCGGTATTCTGGATCACAAACGGAATGTCCCCATCCTTACAGCTCTCCAGAAGTTCTCTGTCCCCTCCGATCGTACCGTTCGGATAGACCTGGATCTTCATCTTGCCATCACTTAATTCTTCTACTTCTTCCGCAAATTTTTCTGCATAGATCTGTGTTACGGTATCCTCCGGACTTGCCGTTGCAAGCGGCCATGCATATCGCTGTACTTCATCATCCGCAACCGTCTTTTTCTGACACCCCGCACTGAGTGCAAGTGCCGCACACATTCCTGCCGCTACCGCCATTCTTACTGCTTTCTTCATGCTGCTACCTCCTATATCAGTGCCAGGCTGATCGCCGGGATAAATGTAATTAACAAAAGCGCAACAAGGAAGTAGCCGATCATTGGCATCGCATGTTTGGAAATCCGCATGATCGGGATATCTGTAAGCGAGCTTGCCACAAACAGATTGACTCCGATCGGCGGTGTTACAAATCCGATTGCAAGGTTGCAGGTCATAAGGATACCGAAGTGGACGATATCTACATTGTAAGCCTGAACGATTGGCAGGAAGATCGGCGCAAGGATCAGAATGCAAGGAATCGTATCCATCAGCATACCGGCAACCAGCAGGAACAGGTTGATGGCAAGGAGAACCGCAATCTTGCTTTCGATGTTGCTAGTAACGAACGTTGCAAGTGTCTGCGGGATGCGAAGCATGGACAGAACACGACCAAACACAATGCAGATGCCGAGGATCAGCATGACCGGGGTAGCGGTATGGCCTGTGTCGACCAGACACTTGATAAACTTTTTGAAGTTAATCTCACGGTAAGCGACTACGCCGATGAGCAGAGCATAGACAACTGAAACACCCGCAGCCTCTGTAGGACTGACAATGCCGCCGTAAATGCCGCCGAGGATGATAACGGGAGCAAGTAAGGCCCAGAATCCCTCCTTGAGGATTCTTAAAAAGCCCTTGCTGCGAAGCTCCTGCGTGTAAGCCTCAATGCAAAGATTGCTGTTGTCGTGACGGGCAAAGTAGTAAATGACATAAAAGACGATGAATAACCCAATCAGCAGGCCTGGCATGAAGCCAGCGGTGAAGAGGGCACCGATGGAAGCACCCGTGCAGAGGCCGTACGTGATAAACGGGATGCTCGGCGGGATGATGACACCGAGTCCACCAGCCACTGCTATCATGGATGTAACAAAATCTTTATCATAACCAAGCTTTGTCAGCAACGGGATACACATGGTGCCGATCGCAGCCACAGTGGCTGGGCCGGAACCGCAGATTGCACCATAGAACAGGCACGTGATAACAACTGCGATTGGAAGACCCGCTGGGAGATTGCCGAAGAAATAGGAAAAGACATTGAACAGGCGACCGGACAGTCCGCTTTCCGCCATAATGCTGGAAGAGAGCATAAACAACGGCACCGCCAGAAGCACATAGGAATCCATACCGTTTGCCATGGTCTTCACAAAGTAGATCGCATCGCAGGCAAAGGACGGATCAAGGAGGTTTACGGACAGCGTCGCCCAACCGACCGAAGCGGCGATTGGAACGCCGACACCAAGAAAAATAAGGAAAATGCCAAACATGATAGCAGTGATCATTTGAGTACTCCTCCTTCCACGGTTTCAGTCGCCGGAC
>OIXA01000513.1_pt1 | contig 56274 bp, 50 predicted proteins | sample 1587721 | NCBI WGS metagenome assembly OIXA01 (sample SAMEA3888900, study PRJEB22519) | human gut metagenome | biome: human gut; feature: human-associated habitat; material: faeces | place: Denmark | collected 2013
CCAGGGTGTCGCTTCGCTTGCCCTGGGCTATGTGCTCCATTGGGCTTTCAGCCCGTCCTTGCTAAATCCGAAACTTGAAATTGTTATTACTGTCCGATGGAACTAATTTATAAAAGAATCAAGACGAGAAATGTTGCATTTGGGGCTTTTTCTATACTACAATAACTTTACTAACCGAGTATCTTGCATCTTACACAAACACGTTACAACTCGTTGGATATCAACGCTTTACTTAGTGTAGAATACAGCTAATGTTACCTACACGCAACTTACACAACCTGCACACCACACATACTGCCACACGACACAAGCACGGGAGGAGGTTATTACGGCATAGGGGAGCAGAAAAGTTTGTTGCTCCGATAGATTGTTCTACGTCCCTGTGGCGTATAACCCACCACATACGTGCATACCGACTGCGAGGCAGCGGGGTGTGATGTGTAAGATGTGTGCAGGGGTGTGTAAGATGTTTTGAACACATCTTACACTCTTGAAACCTTTGTGTATCAATTTGTTACGTGCAAAAAGTGTAAGATGGTAGTAAAAGTACACACACTCATTTATAAGGGGGCTGACGGGGAGGCGGAAAATATTACACACATGTCTGTAAGTCTGTAAGCCTATGACTTGATTTCCGCGGGACATACTCAAACACCAAACGCAAGCAACAAACGCTACCTCTAATGGGGGCGACGCGTCTCGCGTCGGGCATTAAGGCAAAGGTTCATACACACAGGCTCACACGCAGCGCTAATTACACGCTTGTCTGTGAACTTTTGCCTTAAAATCCCGACGCGAGACGCGTCGCCCCCATTAGTGCTTGCGTTTAGAGCTTGCATTTAGAGCTTGCATTTAGCACTTGCATTTAGTGCTTGCGTTTAGAGCTTGCGTTTAGCGCTTGCATTTAGTGCTTGCGTTTTTCTTGACTTCATTGCTTTTCATCTGCACTTATGTCTTAGCGGTAAGCACCACAAGGGCGAACAGCCCTTAAAGGACAGAACAAGATTTTCCGCACACCGGCCTCAGCCTGGACTTTTGCATAAAAAAGAGAAGAGCAAGGCGGGCACATTGCGTTGTTGTGCTAACCTTGCTCTTCTCTCTTTTATGTCTTTAATTTATTACTTGTGCAAGCGGTTTATGATGCGCTTCACACGACTCTTCTTCTTGTTTTGTCCGTAGCCATAACCGTAACCGTAGCCATAACCATAGCCGTAACGCTTGTCGACATTGACATCGTTAACCACAACGGTAAGGTTGTTGAAACGGTGTTCCTGATACATGTGCTCAAAGTCGGGTAGGAAATCGCGATTTTGCACTCCGGCACGCAACACAAAGATGGTGATGTCTGACTCGCGGTTGACGATGCTGGCATCAGCCACTGAGAACATTGGAGTTGAGTCGATGATGATGTGGTCGTACATCTGGCGCAACTGCTGTATGAGTTGGTGCAGACGGTCGCTCATGAGCAACTCTGTGGGGTTGGGCGGTGTTGGACCCGACGGCAAGAAGTCTACTCCCTTTACAACGGCATCGGTGCGAATGATGTCTGCCACCTGTGTGTGGTCGTCTGAAAGGTAGGTGGTAAGGCCGAATGTGTGGCCAAAACTCTCGCTCAGTGTGCGCTTGCGAATGTCGCCGTCGATTACAAGCACCCGTTTGCCTGCCATGGCCAAGATGGCGGCCATGTTGCGCGCAACAAAACTCTTGCCCTGACCGGGGGTGCTTGAGGTGGTCATCATCACTTGCGTTGAATGGCGCATGTAGCCAAGGCTGAAGCGTATGATGCGGAATGCCTCTACCACGGGGTCGTCGCTGCTGAGGTCGGTAATGAGCGACTTGTTGTTATTGGCATTCTTCATGCGGGGTACCTCGCCAAGCACCGGTATGGTGGTTGCGTTTTCAACGTCCTTGCGGCCATGTATGGCTACATCGAGCATATAGCGGAGCCACAATACGAAGGCCGGTATGCAGAGCCCGATAATAAGGCTCACGAGCAGAATGACAAGGCTGCGGGGGCTGACTTGCTGATTGCCTATGGGGCCCTCAACCAATCGCACATTGGCCTCGTTGATGGCCTGCTGCAGGGCTACCTCCTCACGCTTGTTGAGCAAATAGGTGTAGAGTGCCTCCTTGAGCGACTGCTGGCGCTGTATGTCGAGGCCCTGCTTCTCCTGTTCGGGAGCACCTGCCATGCGACCTGTGAGCATGTTTTCATTGGCACGTGCTGCCTGCAAGCGCACTTCGAGCGAATTAACATAACTGCGCAACGACGAGGCTATGGCCTGACGCATCTGTGCAAGTTGGCGGTCCATTTCACGCACCACGGCCTGGTTTTCGCTTGAGTTGGCCACCATGATGTTGCGCTTGTTCATTTGGTCGTTGTAGGCCGCAATCTGGGTGTTGAACGAGGCATCTCCCACATTGAGGGCGGGTATGAGGTCGTGGCTGTTTGAGTGTGTGTGCAGGTACTCGTCAAGGTATTTGGCCACATTGAGCTGCGTTTCAGCCTGCAGGCTTTGCTGGCGGGCGGTCGAGCTCTCGTCGATCATGGCCTGCGGTGTCTTGTCGAAATCGACAAGCTGGTTGCGCTTTTTGAAACTTGCCAGTTGGTTTTCGACGCTGCTGAGTTCGCGGCCAATGATTTGTATGCGGTCGTCGATAAACTTGGCAGTGTTGAGTGCCACGCGGTTTTTGTTTTCAACCACGTCTTCCTTATACGTGTCATAGAGTGTGGCCAGCACCTGGTCGGCACGCTCTACGTTGGTATCGTTGCAGTTGAGCACAATGAGCGATGTTTCTTTGTCGTACTCGCTGGCAGAGAGCATTTTTAAGAAACGCGCTGCGGCCTTTTCCTTCGACAAACGGTCTACCTCGATGGTCTCGTCTGTCCAACGGCCGAACCCTGGGCCGCGCACTACGCACAATGGGCCGTAGGGCGTTTGTGTCATCTGGCCGAGTTGCACATCAACATCGGGCACATCGTTGCCCATGCGGTCGGTCATGCCTTTGAGGGTGACGGTGTTGCTGCCTTTCTTCACCACATCGATATGCTGCCCGCGTTTGCCCTTGTATTGCTTTTGGAACAATACCTGGAATGGCAGTTCCTTGCCATACAGCGTGATGCTGTGCAATTTCTCTTTGGTGGTGTAGTCTACATCAAGATTGAGTTTGTCAACCACACGCGACATGAGGCGCTTTGACGAAATAATGAATATTTCGTTTTTAAGGTTGTCGCCTACGCTCACGCCATTAAGCTCGAGCAGGGTGTTCATGCCGCTGTTCTTTGATGTGCGGCGCAGACCGCCTGTCGACGACCCGTTGGAGTCCTCGATAAGCATGACGGCTTGACGCTGGTAAACGCGCGGCTGGCACTGCTGATAGTACCACCCTATGCAACCGCACACAACGGCCGATAAAGCGAACCATGCCCAATGGTTGATAAATTGGTGGTAGCACAACTTCAACAAGGGAATAAGCTGCATCTCCTCGTCCTGTTGCTCTTGCGGATTGATGGATTTTGTCTCCATGTTATTGTTACTTGTTTTTCAATTACTATATAGTGTGTAGTAACTATTATGGCACTATATGGCACATAGTTGGTACTTTATGACGAATAATCTCCCCACTTGGCGCAGGTTGTCTGCAATATTGGGAGATTACGCTTTAACTCAAGATAGGTTTGGCTGCGAACAGGTAGCGCAGCCAATGTGTCTTTTATTGTGCAAAAATAGCTCAAATATATATATGCCACAAACAAAAGTCTGAAAACTTTCATTTGTGGCACTCTAAGTGTTACCTGTAAGTTTAATTTAGGTTGGTTCCAACAAACATGATGGAGCTATTTCGCGCACTTTCTGAACTATTCGTCACGCCAGAAGGCAGGTGTGAGCGGCAACAATAGTGAGAATATTTCAAGGCGTCCGGCAAGCATCAGGAAGGAGTTTATCCACAAAATGGCGTCGTTAAGCACTCCCCACGAGCCCAACGGACCTATCAGGTGGCCGATGCTCGGACCTACATTGCTGAACGAGGATACGGCCAACCCGAAGGCATCGAGCAGCGACAAGCCCATGGCCACCATGGCAAAGGTGGATAGCATGATGAGCATGAAGTAGACTACAAAGAACACGAACACGGTGCGGGCGGTTTGCGATGTGATGACCGTATTGTTGATGCGCACTGGCAGCACGGCATGCGGGTGCAGCATCTTTTTGAACTCGGCCTTGGTCAGGCGCCACACCATGAGCACACGCACACACTTCAAGCCGCCACTGGTTGAACCGGCACAAGCTCCAATGATGCTTACCAGCGAGAGTATGAGCCAGATGGTTGGGTGCCATTTCATAAAGTCCTCGTCACTAAAACCAGTGGTGCTCTGCAATGAAGCGGTGTTGAAGAATGCGCTGCGCAGAGCGGTGGAAAAATCCATGTGGTCGGCATACATGAGTATGCCCATTATGCTGAATGCGGCTACAAAAAATATTACCAGGAAGCAACGCAACTCGTCGTCGTGTAACACATCGCGCACACGGCGCTTGATAATGAACAAATAAAGCAACGTGCTGTTGACACTGGCCAGGAACATGAACAGGGTGACTATCCATTGCAAACGCGGCGACTGGAACCATGCTATGCTGGCGGTGTGGGTGGAGAAGCCGCCCGTGCCAATGGTTGACAGGCCATGGCACAACGCGTCGAACAGCCCCATGCCACCAAAGAAATAGGCTGCCATGCACGTGATGGTGAGCAACGAGTAAATGCTCCACAACCAACGCGCGGTGGTGCTGATGCGGGGGTGGAGTTTGCCTATTTTCAAGCCTGTGGCCTCTGCTGAAAAGAGCTTTACATCGCCCCCGCCCATGTTGGGCAACACGGCTATGGTAAAGAACACGATACCCATACCGCCTATCCAGTGGGTGATGGAGCGCCATAGCAAGATGGAGTGCGGAAGGACGTCAATGTCGGTAAAGGCTGTGGCGCCCGTGGTAGTGAAGCCGGACATGGTCTCGAAAAAGGCGGCCGCCACACGGGGCTGATAGCCGCTGACTATAAACGGCAGCATGCCGACTAACGAAAACACCACCCAGGTGAGCGACACTATCAGAAACCCGTCGCGCCGCCCCATGCGGTTTTCGGCATGACGCCCAAAGTAGAGCAACAAGGCGCCTATCACTGCAGCCAGGGCCGAGGGCAGACCGAATGTGAGGTGGTTTACCTCACCAAAATAGAAACCCATGCCGAAGCACAAGCCAAGGAGCAGTGCCTCGAGCAGCAACAGTGTGCCAAGGGCTTTATATATAATAGGTATGTTAAGCATGACGTTATTTTAGCATATTTAACTGCGCAATGTGGCATTCTTACTGTCATGCCACACTAACGGCTTGCAAATATACACATTTATCTGCGAATGCTGGCTGAAAGAATGGTACCGCCACATAAAGAAAACGGCCATGGCATTGCTCAACAGAACAAGACCATGGCCGTAATACCTTAATTTGACGCACGCATTTTAGCACGCGATATTCCCAAGTCACTGTGACTACCAGTGCTTCTTTGTGGACCAGGAGGGGCTCGAACCCTCGTCCAAACGGGGAAATAATATGCTTTCTACACGCTTATCACTGACTTGATTTTCGAGTGCTGGCAAGACCAGTGCCACCAACCAGCACCTTATCCTCTAAAAATCTCGCCAGAGTTGCAAGGCCAACTCTGACCAGCACCGATTTACCTGCACCACCTTGTCAAGACGCTTCGGAGCAACAGCTCTTGGGTGATGTCTCGTTCCAGCACCTTGTGCCGGAATAAAGCCTATCTACTGTACTTCAATTAGGCAGCGAGAGCAAACTTGTTTTCGCCAGTTAAATTGTCGAAGGCCGATATTTAAGTGCCCACCTCCAGGCGCACTGCGTGCTTACATACCACTCCAACCCGCTGTCAAATCCAATCTGGCCCGAAATCTGGATATCGGTATGTGGCCGCAAAGATAGCAATTCGGCGTCAAATGGCCAAAACGTGCGGCCTTATTTTGAGCAAATGTCACGTAAAACAAGCCATAAAACCAGCCTTTGACAGAATTCGTTGGTTAACGGGGTAACAGGTTGACAAGTATATTTGCCATACATTACTTAAAGTCTGAATAGTAAGGGGACTTAAAAAGGGCCAAAAGGTCCCCAAAAGCGCACTTGCATGCACTAACACACCGCATAAACACGCCATTTTGACTCATTTTTATAAAAAAAGCACCGAATTGCTTGCACCATTAACCTCCATGCCCTATATTTGCCATGAAAATGCGCACAAAGCCCCATTAACACACGGCAAGTGGGCATTTTTAATAGTAGAAATGCCATCACGCGCAAGTCCAACGAACAGATAAAATCATTAAATAATTTTACACAGTATGAATAAGACTGATCTCGTAAATGCCATTGCAGCCCAGGGCTTGAGCAAGGCAGATTCTAAGAAAGCACTCGATGCAGTGCTCGATGCCATTTCAGGTGCTCTCAAGGAGGGTGACAAGGTTGCAATCCTCGGCTTTGGCACATTCTCTATCAACGAGCGTCCTGCCCGCGAGGGTATCAATCCCGCAACCAAGGAAAAGATCACGATCGCTGCCAAGAAGGTGGTTAAGTTCAAGGCTGGTGCCGAACTTGCTGCTGGCGTCAACTAATCAGAATTTTCTACCTGCTTGTTCAGGTAAAAAGCTATCACTCCCGAGCGATGCCTCACCTGGCAATCGCTTTGGCGTGGTAGCTTTTTTCTTTTTACCACCTCCCCACCCTTGCCACGCAGCAAAATGGCACTTCCGTGCCCAATCATGGCAAAGTGTAAAGGCATTACCACTACATTACCACAAAAAAGCAGGCAAACTATTTTGCATTTACATAAATATTGTTACCTTTGCACTCGCAAAACGATTAAGAGCAGTCACTTCTGCACTGATCTTGCACGGGGCGTAGCGCAGTCCGGTTAGCGCACCTGCTTTGGGAGCAGGGGGTCGTGGGTTCGAATCCCGTCGCCCCGACTTTTACTTAAACCGCTGATTATCAAGTAATTAAACTTGATAATCGGCGGTTTTTGCGTTGTGTTGATACTACTTCCTAAGCTTTTTTTGTGGCTCATTCGGGCCTATTTTGCGACATTTTGGCGCAATTTTGTGAGCATATTGTGAGCATATTGTGAGCAATCGGACTGCGGGAAGAAATGCAATAGGAACAAAAAAATGGCATACAAAATAAAATGGTATCTGGATTTGAGACGCACAAGCGATGAGGGCAAAGGGCGGCTATACATGGTGATATACAACAATGGCACGGCGGCGCAAATTGCTACCGGGCTGATGCTGCATAAGAATGAATTTGAAGCTGGCAAGGTGGTGGGCGTGCCTATGGCCGGAAAACTGACGCAAATGCTTTGTATAAAAAGGGCTAAGCTGCAGCTTGACATTGAGGAACTTGCTGTGAGCGGGTACGAGGTTGACAAGATGAAGGCGGCGGAGATTAAAAAGGCTGTGATGGCCAAACGCGGTAATGATGGCGAGGAAGGAAACGGCGAAGGTAAAGGGGCTGGTAGTGAGACGGCGTTTGGCACGTTTGCCGAGAAGTTTATAGCCCGAAGGGGCAAGGAGAAAACAAGGCAGGTGTATGAAATGACGCTGCGCAAGATGGGGGGATATTGTGACGTGGGGCGCCTGAGGTTTGCGGACATCAGTGTGGGGTGGCTGCGCGACTTTGAGCAGTGGCTGGGGGAGACTTGCAGCGTGAACACGCGGGGCATTCACTTGCGCAATATTCGCGCGGTGATGAATGCGGCTATTGATGAGGGGGTGGTGCCGGCTGACTTGTACCCTTTCAGACGGTTTAAGATTAAGAAGGAGGAAACGATGAAGCGGTCGCTTTCGGTGGGTGACTTGAGGCGGCTGAGGGATTACCCGTGTGAGGGGTGGCAGAGGAAGTATGTTGATGTGTTTATGCTGTCGTTCTATCTGGCTGGTATTAACTTGGTGGACTTGATGGGGCTGCCGCCGTTGGGGGCGGACGGTGTCATAAGGTACAGGAGGAGCAAGACGGGGGTGCTGTGCCAGCTGTCGGTGCCGCCTGAGGCCCGGGCTATTATTGAGCGTTACAGGGGGGAGCGGCATTTGCTGTGGTTTGGGGAGCGGCTGAAGCCTGGCGCGGAGGGGTGGCACGACTGGCTGCACAGGTTTAACGAGGGGTTGCAGAAGGTGGGGCCGTCGGGTTATATGTATGTGCGCCGCAAGGGGCAGTGTGGCGGCAAGCAGCGGGTAAAGGTGTATAATGCCTTGTTTCCGGAGCTGACGTCGTACTGGGCGCGGCACACGTGGGCTACGCTGGCGGCTGAAATTGATGTGCCTGACGCGGTGATTGATGCTGCGCTGGGGCACAGGTCGCCGTGCCGCATGGCGGACATATACATAAGGCGTGATGCGCGCAAGGTGGACGAGGCGGTGAGGCGGGTGATTGAGTATTTTGAGGATTATGCAAGAAAATAGTACGCATATCAATACTTTCGGCACTGTTTGTTTGCGTGGTAGTATTGTTATCAGTATCTTTGCCTTGCTAAAACTAAGTGATATGCGTGATGAAGTACAATGAGTTAGAACGTAAAATTAAGAAAGCGGGGTGCTACCCTACGGGCGTGGACCGCAATGGGCACCCGTTATGGTTCAGCCCTAAGACAGGCAAGGAGTTCAAGTTCAGCCATCATGGCAAGGAGGAAGTGGCCAAGGGCACTTTGCATGCCATATTGAAGGCTGCGGGTTTGTAAAATGAACGAAGGTGCTTTGGGTGGTGATGCTGCCAAAGGTGCCGTTCTGAAAAAAAGTATGTTATTATGAAAAAGGTGAATGCTATCATTGAACGTTCGTCGACCGGGCGATACAGTATATATATGGAAGATGACACGCTGCCGTACCTTATAACAGGTGAGGGCGCGACGCTGGAGGAGGCGAAGGCCGATTTTGCACAGGGTTATGAGGACATGAAGCTGCATTTTGCCGAGGAGGGCAAGGTGTTTGAGGAGGTGGAGTTTTCGTACTGCTATGACATGGCTTCGTTTTTGCAGCACTATGCTTATGCCTTCACGCTGACTGGCTTGTCGCGTATTACGGGCATCAACCAGGGGCAGTTGTCGCACTATATCAACGGCACGTCGCGTCCGAGCCGTCGCACGGTTGAAAAAATTGAGGCTGCAGTGCATAGCTTTGCGGCATCGCTTTACGATGTGCGCTTTGCTTGAAATATGCTCAGGCCAAGGGGCTGATTAGTCTGTCTCTTATCTCTTTGTTTTAGCACAAGCTGCCCGGGGCCTGCGGGCGGCATTATGGGGCTTTCCTCTGTTATGGGGGAGGCCCTTTTTTTGTGTGTTTATAAAGCGTTTACGCCCCTTTTGCGGTTGTGGCAAAAGGGGCGTAAATGCGCGTGCGTATTAAACATATCATGTATTCTTTACATTTGTATGCGTAACGCGGTTACGTAACATCGTTATGTGGTGCAAAGATGAAATATTTTACGAAAATACGCAAATGTAAATACGAATAATTGACGAAAATATGACAAATAGGATATTTTTATGGAAAGAAACGAAATATTGAACACTTTAATCTCGCATTTTGCAAATGGTAATCAGTCGCGATTTGCGAGAACTTTGAACCTCAGTCCAAGCACTGTGGCTACTTGGGTATCCCGTAAAACCTTCGATGCGATACGTATCAAGGCGGTTTTTCCCAAAGTCGACGGCAACTGGCTCCTTACAGGCGAAGGCGAAATGCTCCTACCCGACGACCAAGGCACAATACAAGTAGGCGGCCACCACAACACAACGCAAATAAACTCCACAGGCAATATAGAGACAGCCCAAAGCAGTGATAATGAGGTTATAACGCTACAGCACACCATCGAACTCCTGCAAAAAGATAATGCCGCCCTGCACGCCCTCCTCGACGAAAAGGAACGCCTCATTAAGGTTCTGCTCGACAAAGGCTGAAACGAATACATGTTATGTTTACAAGCAAATGGAAGCAAAAAACAGGATACTGCGCAGCATCAGCCCGACGGCCACGCTGCGCTCAATGAAGCCGGGCAGCGGCATTGAAATACCTTGCAGTGCAATGAGTTTTTCGGCGCTGATTATGGCAAAAGCCAGGTTGAACCGCCAGAGCGGGCGCAACGAGTGGCAAGTGAGAGTGAAGAATGACGCCGCACGCGGCAAGTGCTACCTGGTGGAGCGCGCGCAGGGCGAAGTGACAAACAACAACAAACAGCAGGAGGACAACAACCATGATGACGGAGACTGAACCCCAGGTGGCCGACACGGGGCGTTACCCCATGTGCCGTGCGGCAGAGCTGCTCGGTGTGTCGCGCTCCACCATCAAGCGATGGGTGACGAGCGGGCGCATTAACTGCGGCTGGAGCAAGGTGAACTGCAGGAAGTTTATAACCGGTGCCGAGATCAAGCGCGTGTGGCGTGAGTACTATTAAGTGCCATCGCGCAACGCACGGGGCGGCAACGGGAGAGAGAGAGTGACACGAGGCCCCACAAGGGGCCATACGGGGTGTGTGCGGCGGCACATGCGGGCGGCGCGAGCGGTTTGCGCCATATAAATACATATAGGTAACTACTATGCAGTGTTGCTCACACACACCTCACACACAAGGCGGCTCACACATGGCCCACGCTACGGGCGGGGGCTGTAAAGAAGGCTTACACACACAACGACAACCCATATCAACAACAACCCATGCACGCTGCGGCACCGGACGCCTGCGGCTGTGCGCACTAACGAAAAAGCATACAATTATGAAAAAGACTGTTATACGACTCATGACCCTTACAAAGTGGGCCCTGGTGGGCGCGGCACTGTTTGCAGCCTTTGCCTGGGCGGGCAAGAGCGACTTTGTAGACTCTACTGTGGTGGAGATGAAGAACAACGGCACGTACTATGCGCTGAGCGAGCGTTTTCCCGACTACTCTGACGCCGACCTGGTGCGCTACTATCTGGAGCACCATAAATGAGAATTATTCAAATTATTGACATAAAAGTAACATATAGGAAAATGGCAGATATAAAGACAAATATTGAAAGAACTGTGCGTACGAAGTACCGCCTGATGGTGGACGAGGGCTTTGCCGAGGTAACGGTGTCGTTTGGCCGCGTCAGCCATGAGTGGACGCTGGAGGCCAACTTTGTGCCGCTTGAGCAGCGTGAGTTTGTCGACGCGCTCGACCGCGTGCTGCCCTTTGAGGTGATAGCCAAGGACGGACTTGGAGGCTGCACCATTCAAGGCCCCATACCTGAGGGCATGAGCCGCAGCCAGGTGCTGGCGCGCATTGAGGACGTGTTTGCCGACACGATAGTAACAGGTTAACCCGTCACCCCGACAACCATAATATATAGAATAGATAGGAGTTAGAAATCACACACACGATGGCCGGGGGCTTGACGTGTATATTCTTCATCACTTTGTCTTGGTTTTTGCTTTTCCCCCGGCCATCATCAGGCTGCCGTAGTCCGCGACGGATAGCGGCAGCCACCCCGCAGGCGATAGGCCGCTAAACGGATAGGCGGCAAACGGATAGTACGCCGGGGCCAGCCATCAGCACAGACGCTGGATAGCCCGCTCGATGGTGCCCCCGGTTTTCGCGACGAAATAGGACATTAACGGGTTCGACTCCCGCCGCCTGCGCGAAGCTTTGTTTTAAGTTTATAAGTTTATGAGTTGAAAAGTTTATGAGGTCGCTTTTATAAGTTGATGAGTTTAAGAGTTGAAAAGTTAAGTAGTTACCTCTGCGAACTCGACCTCTAAAAACCGACCTCTTAACTCTTAACCTCTTAAACTTCTCAACTCTCAAAACCGCCCTCTTAACTCTTCAACTCCTAAACTTATAAACTTAAAACACTACCCTCTAACTCCAACCCCTATGATAAAAATAGAAAACCTATATCGCGCCACCAACGAGGGGCTCGATATCATACTGCACTACTACCCGCAGGCCCGCGAGGTGGTGGGCACCAAAAACAAGTTCCGCGTGCGGGCGGCCGACAAAACGCCCTCGGCCTGCCTCTACCTGTGCCACACACAGAGCGGCGAGGGCGTGTGGAAGGTGACCGACTTTGGCGATGAGGGCCACGCCCAAAGCCCGCTCGACATCTGCATGCGCGAGGAGGGCATCGACCGCCCCTATGAGGCAGTGCTCAAGCTGGCCGCCATGTTCGACGTGAGGGACGAGCTGAACCGCTCCATCAACAAGCCCGACATAAAGCACCGCCCCGCCACGGCCGACGAGAAGGACGGCACACGCATCTTTGCCCTGATGGAGCGCATACCCGAGGCCCACCTCAAGGTGCTTGGCCCAAGGGTGACGCACGCCGACACCGATGCGCTGCACTGGTACGAGGCAGAGTATGTGGGCTATGTGAAGAACCGCGAGGTGACGCTCAAGTACAGCACGGAGCACTACCCCATCTTCATGCGCGAGTGTGTGGTGGAGGAGGGCGGCGGCGAAAAAGCCGAAGTAAAGTTTTACAAAATATACGAGCCGTTAAATCCCGACAAGGGCTTCCGCTTCAGCTATCACCCCGCGGGCGGCAAGCCCAAGGCCTACATCAACGGGCTGCACGAGCTGAAAGCCCTGTGGCGCAAGATGAACGCCGACGAGGAAGCGGCCTTTTACCGCGACCCCGCCAACGAGGGCAAGCCCTACCGGGAGCAAAAGCTGAAGGAGGCCTTCATCTGCTCGGGCGAGCGCGACGCGCTGTGCTGCCACTCCATGGGCTACAGCCCGCTGTGGTTCAACAGTGAGACGTACCGCCTGAGCGAAGCGGAGTACAAGGAGGTGATGAAGTATGTGGAGGTGCTCTACAACATTCCCGACCTCGACAGCACGGGGGTGCGCAAGGGGCGCGAGCTTGCGCTGCGCTTCATAGACATACACACCATGTGGCTGCCTCAGAGCCTCACGGGCTACCGCGACAACCGCGGCCGCCCGCGCAAGGACCTCAGGGACTGGCAGGAGCTGCGCGACAGGCGGAGCGACTTTGCGGGCCTCATGGCGCTGGCCATGCCTGCCAAGTTCTGGACGGAGCGCACCAACCGCAAGACGGGGGCCGTGACGTATGACATCGACACGGAGTGCCTGTACAACTTCCTAAGGCTGAACGGCTTTTACACCCTGCACGACGACAACATAAAGGAGGCGCGCTACATACACGTGCAGGGCAACATTGTGCGCGAGGTGAAGGCCAAGGACCTGCGCCGCTTCATAAGCGAGTGGGCCGAGGAGCGGTGCCTGCCGCGCCCCGTGCGCAACCTCATTCACAACTCGCCCCGACTGAGCGACTCGGCGCTCGACAACATGCGCGAGGTGACGCTCGACTTTACCAACTACACGCCCACCACGCAGCTCTTCTTTTTTCCCGGCAAAACGATTGAGGCCACCCCCACGGGCCTTGTGGAGCACGCCGGGGGCGACGGGCTCGACCGCTATGTGTGGCAGGAGAATGTGCTGGACCACCGCGTCACGCTCATGCCCCCCATGTTTGAGGTGGAGCGCAGCGTGACACCCACGGGCGAGGCGCGCTTCGGGGTGAAGGTGAAGGACGCCGAGAGCAGCCCCCTGTTTGGCTACGTGATCAACACGAGCCGCGTGCACTGGCGCAAGGAACTGGAGTACAACTTTGCCGAGCGCGATGCCTCGGAGGCCGAAGCCTACCACCGCGCCCACAAGTTCTGCATCGACGGCGAGGGCCTGACGCCCGACGAGCGGCACGAGCAGGAGCAGAACCTTGTCAGCAAACTCTTTGCCATAGGCTACATGCTGCACCACTACAAAAGCCCCTCGCGGGCGTGGGCCCCCATGGCCATGGACAACAAGATAGGCGAGGACGGCGAGTGCAACGGCCGCAGCGGCAAGTCGTTCCTGTTCAAGGCCCTCAGCCTCTTTATGAAAACGGTGAAGCTGAGCGGCCGCAACGCCAAGCTGATGGACAACCCGCACGTGTTCGACCAAGTGACGCAGCACACCGACTTTGTGCTGGTTGACGACTGCGACCGCCACCTCGACACGGGGGCCTTTTACGACCTCATCACCTCGGACATGACCGTCAACCCCAAGAACAACCAGAGCTACACCATACCCTTTGAGCAAAGCCCGAAGTTTGGCTTTACCACCAACTATGTGCCGCGCGACTTCAGCCCCAGCACCGAGGCGCGCCTGCTTTACCTCGTGTTCAGCGACTACTACCACCAGCGCACCGAGGGCAACGACTACCTGGAGAGCCGCAGCATACGCGACGACTTCGGGCGCGACCTCATAAGTTCCTCGTACAAGGAGGAGGACTGGAACGCCGACATAAACTTCTTTATGCAGTGCTGCCAGTTCTACCTGTCGATGTGCCAGGAGAGCGTCAAGCCCATGCCGCCCATGGGCAACATATTGAAGCGCAAGTTCAAGGCCGACATGGGCACCAACTTTGAGGAGTGGGCCAACGTGTACTTTGCCGAGGAGGGCGACAACCTCGACACCTTCATCGTTCGCCGCGAGGCCTACGACGCCTTTATTGACGAGGCCAAGGTGAACAAGAATTTTTACACCATGAACAAGTTTACCAAGGCCTTGCGCTCCTTTGCCGCCCTCTGCCCCTACGTGTACGACTACAACCCCGCCGACTTGCTCAACTCGCAGGGCCGCATCTCGCGCCGCATCGACGGCAAGAGCGAGGACATGATATACTTGCGCTCCACCAAGAGCCAGGCCAACCGCGAACAACTTGACGAAGGGGCACATCTTAAAAACGGGGCTGACTTTGTGCCGGACGAGAGCGAAGAATAAAAGATTCAAGTTGAAGAGTTTAGGAGTTGAAAAGTTAAGAAGATACCTCTGCTTGTCCAACTCATAAAAGCGACCGCTTAACTTTTCAACTCTTAAACTCTTCAACTTAAAACTCCGACCGCTTAACTTTTCAACTCTTCAACTCTTCAACTTTTCCCTTCAACTTTTCAACTTTTCCCCTCAACTTTTCAACTTATAAACTTATGAACTTAAAAAAAGAACACCTCGTACCCCCGGGCAGCGTGCCCGACGCCACACGCATACTTACGAATGTGGCCTACCTCATGGGCGATGTGACCAACACCCTCATGATGGACGCACAAAGCCGCGTGGAGCGGCTCGGCTTCGACCTCGAGCACGACTGCAAGCAGCGCTGGCGCATGGCCGTGCGACAAACCGAACTGGCCAAACGGGCATGGGCCAGCTTTGCCCGCGAAATGTACACCCTCGAAGATGCCGCACAGGCCTGCGACGACAGCGACTACTTTGCCGACCTCATACTGCTCATAGCCGACCGCGTGGGCGACAATCACCGCCGCCAACAAATGGTGCGCAACATGATTAAACGCCTCAAGAGCGAAGCACACATCTACGACGAACTCAACCAGGGGCGGGCAGGCTGATGAGTTGAAAAGTTTAGGAGTTGAAGAGTTAAGAAGATACCTCTACGTGTTCAACCACTAAAACCGACCTCTTAACTCTTAAACTCTTAAACTTATCAACTTGAAACACCCTCCCCAACTTTTCAACTTTACGACATAGGCGAAGAGAAAAAACGATTGTGCCGAAGAGAAAAAACGCTCCGCCCATTCCGTTAAAACGCTCCGCCCATACAGTAAAAACTATATAGGCTGAGAGAAAAAACGCGTCGCCTATACAATTAAAACGCGTCGCCTATGTAGTAAAGTTGATAAGTTTATAAGTTGAAAAGCTTATGAGGTTACCTCAGCTATTTCAACCACTTAAACCGACCTCTTAACTCTTCAACTCTTCAACTTTTCAACTTTACCCTTAAACTTTTCAACTTAAAAAAACTCCTCCCATGACACTACTCACCCTCCTCCCCCTCGGCCTTCTGGCCCTCATCATCGCCACCGCCGCAGCCTACCACTACGGCTGCCGACGCACACAGGCCGCAGCCGACGACCAGCTGCGCCAAGCCACAAGCAACACCCGACTCACAGCCTACGACGAAGGCTACACACGGGGCTACGACGACGGACACAAAGCCGGAAAAGATGAAGGCTTCGGCGACGGCCGACGCTACGAAGCCGCCACACACCACAACCAGCAAGTGATAGAAGCCGAAATAGCACGACACCTCAAACACCCACGCCAATGAACACACCCAAACTACACTCCAGCATCAGCCAGCACGACGCACTGCGCCTGCTCGAAGACGGGGAACCGCACCGCCTGCGCGTGTGGAAACTCTCAACAGGCGACATTCTCACCTACGAGGGCGCACGCTGCATAGGCGGACACAAGCGACGCGGCACACACCGCATCAGGCTCCCGCAGTCGGCACTCATTCGCGAGTTCCGCGACTGCACACTCTTTGAAATTGACCATATGAGCGTCTATTGGTAGCACGAGGAGTTGAAAAGTTGATGAGTTGAAAAGTTTAGAGGTCGCTTTTAAGAGTTGAAAAGTTTAGGAGTTGAAAAGTTTAGAGGTTACCTCTGCTTGTTCAACTCTTAAAAGCGCCCCCTTAACTTTTCAACTCATCAACTTTTCAACTCTTAAAAGCGACCCCTTAACTTTTCAACTTCTAAACTTTTCAACTTAAAACTCCGACCTCATGCCCCTCCTCCCCCCAATCCCCGACGAATGGCTCACCCCCCAAGGCTTCAGCCGCCTCTACCGCGAGGGCGGCGAGGCTTTTCGCACCTTTGCCCGCCAAGTGTACGACTACCTCGAAACCATGCACCCCGGCCGCAGCGTCACCTTCCGCAGCTACCAAGGCTCGCCCAAGCTCGAGTGGTGCGTGCGCACGGCAGCCATTTTCCTGCTCGCCGCCGACCACTGGCGAAACTACGACCTCATGGACGACCGCATGACCATACGCCGACACCGCACACCACCCACACGCCCCACACCCACCAACACACACTACCGACCCACAGCCACCATCAGCCAAGCCACACGCCGTATGTATGGACACCACAACGACTGACAAAAAACCACGCCACAACCCCGACACACCGCCCGGCACGTCGCCCCACGTGCCGGGCTTTTTCGTACCCGCACGCCGCCTTAAATCCGTGAAATTGACCAATCCCGAACCACTGAGCGGGCAGAAAGGTTTTACCACACCCCATAAAATCGTACTTTTTTTTTGTAATTTTGTATCACACTTTGTATTGAACAAAGAAAAGTCTTGAATATCAATAAAATAAAGAAGGGAAAAAGGCGATACAAAACCCGATACAATTCTGATACAATTTTTTCCGAAAATGTATCACCCCCCGTTTTGTATCAGCCAGCACCCCCCCTGATACAATTTAATTTTGCCCGATACAAAAATGTATCAGCCAAAGAATAAAAATGTATCACTTGAAAATCAGAGAGTTACGCTACAAAATTACGCTGATACAAAATTACAGAAAAAAAGTACGAAATTCGACCTCAGCCAGATTACAGGAAAAACACAGCACACACACTACGCCACGAACCAAGCACAAAAAACGACAAAAAGAACAAGGGTAAAAGTTGAAAAGTTTAGGAGTTGAAAAGTTTAGAGGTTACCTCTGCGAGTTCAACCTCTAAAACATTCCTCTTAACTCTTAAACTTTTCAACTCTTCAACTTTCCCCCTCAACTTCTAAACTTTTCAACTCTTCAACTTTCCCCCTCAACTTCTAAACTTTTCAACTCATCAACTTTAATTCCCCCCCACACACATGAAAGGCCTAACCGTATACCTCCGTCTTGAGCCATACCTGCGCCAATGGCTCACCCACCACTTTGGCAGCCCCGTGCGCTTCCCCTCACGCTCCTACGAGAACATGCTCCTCCACCGCCTGCTCTCACGCCCCGCAGCTGGAGCCACCACCGCCACGGGGCCACACTGCCCGCCCGACAGCGTGGCAATAGTCATAACCGACCACGCCCAGCGGCGGCCCGAATACTGGTGCCACCTCTCACGCAGGGCACAGGCCGAAATGGCACGCGCCGTGGCCAACCTCTTTTGCCTCGCCCTGTGGAGCGAGTGCGTGTGCCTCATACACAGCGGCACACTCAACCGCGGCATCGACTCATGGTGTCAGGCCAACGGCATTGCACTCATCTACCGCGAGGGCGTAAGGCAGAAGTTTTACCGCATGCGGCGCCTTTATGCGCAGAATGGCGTAATTATTGGCAAAAAATATACCCACGCAAGTGGCAATAATCACACACACACCCTCCACCCATGAGCACACCCACACCACAACAAATATACATGAACCGCATGCAGCGCGAAGTGTGCGCCATCGACGCCCACACCAACGTGATAGTGGCCGGCCGAGGCACAGGCAAGAGCATGCTGCACGCCTGGATAAACCTGCGCAACATGCAGGCCATGCCACGCAGCACCACCGCCTTTGTGTGCCCCACAGCCATCAGGGCAAAAACCAACACGCTGCCCTCAATGTTCGAACATTGGGAGAAATGGGGCTACCGCCGCGGCCTGCACTGGGACATAGGCCACCGCCCGCCACGCTCGCTCGACTGGCCCGCGCCGCTCGTCACACCCGAAAACTGGGAGAACATCATCACCTTCTACAACGGTGCCATAGGCCAGATAGTGAGCCAGGACCGCGTGGGCACCTCCAACTCAAAGAGCTTCGACTACATAGACATAGACGAAGCCAAGTTCGTAGACTACGAGCGGCTGAAGGACGAAACCTTCCCCGCCAACCGCGGGCAGCAGCGCGAGTTTGGCGACCTGCCCTTTCACCACGGCATGCTAATCACAAGCGATATGCCAATTTCAAAGCGCGGCTCATGGTTCATGCGCTATGCCGACCAGTGCGACGCCGAACTCATAAGCACCATCGAGGCCCTGGTGGCCGACGAGCAACAAACCATGCAGCGCATCGCCCAGGGCGACACCACCCCCTACCTGCCCGAGCGCATCAAGCAAACGCGCCGCCTGCTCGCCTCGCTCCGCCGCCGCGCCACGCTCTACCGCACCTACTCCAGCCTTACCAACATCGAGGTGCTGGGCGAGGCATGGGTGCGACAGATGCGCCGCGACCTCACCCCCATGGTGTTCCGCACCTCCATACTATGCCGCCCCGTCGAGGTGCTAAAGGACGGCTTCTACTCCTCGATGCGCCCCTCACACCGCTACACCTCCACCGACTACCATGTGGTCGACGCCCTGGGCTACGACTTCAAGGCACTCAGCAAGATGGCCGGCACATGCAAGGCCGATGCCGACATCAACCGCGGCCACCCGCTGTGCATAGCCTTCGACTACAACAACAACATCAACTGGCTCGTGGCAGGCCAGCCCGACGAGGACCGCCGCCGCCTCAATGTGCTAAAGTCATTTTACGTAAAGTATGAGCGCAAGCTGCCCGCCCTCATAGCCGACTTTTGCCAGTACTACGACCCGTTGCCCATGCACGAGGTGGTGTTCTACTACGACGCCACCGCTCTCGGCTCCAACTACGCCGTCAACGACCAGGACTTCCGCTGGGTAATCACCCACGAGCTGCAGCTGCACGGCTGGCGCGTGCGACCCGTCTACATAGGCACCCCCATGAAGCATCTGGAGAAGTACCAACTCATCAACCGCGGCTTCGACGGCAAGGCCCGGCTCATGCCCTTCTTCAACGAGCCGAACAACCCCGACCTGCTCATCTCCGTACAGACTGCCGGCGTGTACAACGGCAAGAAGGACAAGCGGCGCGAAAAGCTGGCCGAGACCGACGAGGACCGACTCGAAAGCCGCACCGACGGCTCCGACGCCTTCGACACCTTATATATAGGTTGCGAACGCTTCCCACAGCAGCCCGTGCAGCTCGTCGTCACTGGCGGCGGCTGATGCACGCCGTGCCCAAGAAATAATACAAAAAAACTTATTGATTTTCTTTGATAATAAGTATATTATTATTATCTTTGCAGTGTAATAAAAACAAAGAAAGGAGGTGTACAATGAATGACTAAGAAAGAAAAAGTAACAGCAGCCAAAGCGATAGTAATGCTTGCCGAGTTGGCCAACACAACAAAGCACGACTACATCAAAGCCGAAGCATTAAGACTTATCGAGGAGCTTGCTGAAGCAATCGAAAGCTAAAACAAAGGGCCCGCACAAGGGCGGGCCCATTTTAACCAACCACCACAATGACACACACCGAAGCAACAGACAAAGCGCGCCAGCTACTATCCACCGAAAGCGAGGGAGCTGTATGGCTCGCAATGATAGACACGAGTGAGTTTCTCAACCTGTCGGGCGTGGCCCGCAAATACTTCGACCGCTCGGGCAACTGGCTGCAGCAGCGCTTGCACGGGTACAAGGTTAACGGCAAGCCCGCCACCTTCAAGCCCTCAGAGCTGCAACAACTCAGCCAGGCTCTGCGCCACATGGCCCAAGTGCTCACCACCTCGGCCGACAACATAGACAAGGCCACACACAACTCTTAACTCTTAGTCATTCACACACACCCACATTTGTTTTTATTACACCCCCAGCCCGCCAGCCTCACCCTGAGGCCGGCGGGCTTTTTTTGTCCCTCTGCCGCGCCGCCACCGCGCCACACTTTCGCGGCATATACCGCCCGCGCTCCCCCCGTTGGCCGGGCGCGGGGCGTAGGGCATTGGGGGGTCGAAAAGCTGACATAGCGCACTATTTCGGAGGCCGCCCGCCCCTTATGCCCACTAAAATGGGACAAACTGCCGCCCCGCGTGCCGCAACATGGCAAGGAGCGGGCCAAAGGCGGGCGGGTGTCTTTTACGAGCCTATATATATAGGTGTACATTTGCCACAACTTTTAACCATTTAACACACGCTACTTATGCCACGCACTTACCACATCGACATCGACTCCTACATTGGCTACCCAATAAGTAAAGGGTACGTCAAGAGCAAGCTCCAGCCCCTGAAGGGCAAACCCTGCACCGTGCGCATCAACTCCTACGGGGGCGACGTGCAGACGGCCCTCGACATCAGACAACAGTTCATTGACCACGGCCAAGTAACGGCCTACATTATAGGCATGACGGCCAGCGCCGCCACCATTCTGGCCATGGGTGCGCACAAGGTGGTGATGAGCCGATACGCGCTGATGCTTGTGCACCCCTGCTCGACCGCTGTGACTAATTGGGGCTATTACAACAAGGAGGAGCTGGACAAGGCTATTGAAAAGCTGCGCAAGGCTCAGGCCGACCTCAAGACGCTCGACCGCGTGGTGGCCTCGATATATGCCGCCAAGGTGGGCGACAGCAATGTGGGCAAGATGGAGGCCCTCATGCACGAGGCGCGATGGATAGGTGCCGAGGAGGCGCTGCGCCTTGGCCTCATTGACGAGATTGACCCCGACGAAGAGCAGCCCGACCCCGCCAAGGAACCCATGACCGACGCACAGCGCGAGCACATTGTGGCATGCGGGCTGCCTGTGCCAACATTCAACACCAACACAGCCAGCACCAACACTAACACAGCCAGCATCACCACCACGGCCACTGCCACCGAACAGCAAATGCGTAAGACGATAGGCGAGGCGGTGCGCGATTTTTTCGAAACCATTTTTGCGCGCGCCGCCAAGCCATCTTGCGCCGCCAAGCCGCAGGGCGCGGCCGCTGCCACCGCCGATGACAAACCACATAACACTAACACCCCAATAATGAACACACAAACTCTCACCCCCGCCACCCTGTGCGCCAAGCTCGGCGTGGCACACATCACCGCCACCGACGGCAAGGTGACATTCACCACCGAGCAGATTGACGCGCTCGAAAAGGCTATCAAGGCTCTGGAAGATGAAAAGAACGAGGCCGAAGCCAAGCTCAACGCCACCGACGGCGACACTACAGGCTCGGCCAAGCCAAGCACCGAGGCCGACGAAGGCACAGCACTGCCGGGTGCCGAGGCGTGCGACTTTTACCGCAAGTACGGCTCCCTCATTTAACCAACTCATCAACTCTTAAACTCTTAAACTTTACCCTACACAATGGCTAAAACTATCACCACCCTCGAGGCACTGAAAAAGAGTGCCACCCGCTACGAGAAGGAACTCCTCATCATGCCGGCCACATCGGCCGGTGCCACGCTGCAGCACATGACGGGCATGCCCGGCTTGCTTGGCAACGTGGTGCTCGGCCAGCTTGACGGCGATGCCGAACTCGGGCCGTACAAGAGCACACGCTCGGCCGACGGCAACTTTACCATCGCCCCGCGCGAGCTTGAACTCTTCCTTGGCAACTGTGCCTACGGCTTCGACCCCAACGATGTGTGGGGCACCATCTACGGCTCGCTTGTGGCCCAGGGCGAGAGCCTCAAGACGGTGGACGTGAACAAGTACATCCTCATGTTCGTGGCCGGCAAACTTGGCCGCAAGCTCAACATGGCCATCTGGAACGCCAAGCGCAACGCCGAGGGCGACACCACGAAGGACCTCTTCAACGGATTCGACACCATCACCGCCACCGAGGCCACTGCGGGCAACATTGCCACAGGCAAGGGCAACTACATGGAGCTGTCGGCCGCCATCGACAAGACGAACGCCATCGACACTTTCAACGCCATCTACGCCGCCGCCGACGATGAGCTGCAGGGCCAGAAGGCCAAGATCTATGTGTCGAAGGACATTTACAACGCCTACAACCTTAACTACCAGTTGCTGCACGGCTCGCTGCCTTACAACACGGAGTTCAAGAAGACTTTCCTCGAGGGCACCGACAACCAGTGGGAATTCTGCCCCCTGGCCTCGAAAAAGGGCTCTCAGTACATACACATTGCCCCGCAGAGCAACATGGTGTACGGCTACGGTGCGGGCGACAACCCCGGCGAGCGTCTGGCCATCGAGAAGTACTCGTCATGGAAGCTCACCCTCGAGGCTGCAATGGCCTTCGGCGTGCAGTTCCGCAGCCTTAGCCCCGAAATGCTCATGGTGGCTAAACTCAAGGGCGAGTAGCCCTTGAGTTTGAGTTGAAAAGTTTATAAGTTGAAAAGTTAAGAGGATACTTTTAAGAGTTGAAAAGTTCATGAGTTGAAAAGTTTATGAAGTCACCTCTGCGAGTTCAACCACTTAAACAGACCTCTTAACTCTTCAACTTCTCAACTCTTCAACTTTCCCCTCCAAGCCTGACATACCTCTTAACTTATAAACTCTTAAACTTATAAACTCCCCACTTATGGCAGTACAAACCCCCACAACCACCCCCTGCGCCAGCGGCGCACCCTTCAGCAGCCTGCGCTTCTGCGCCGGCCAGCGCGTCATACCCGGCATTCGCACCGCGGTATACTACACAGCAAAGGAAAACATCACGGCATGGCCCACCCTGCCAAGCCCCTCCGACAAGGACGTGACACTGGCCAAGCTCGCCACCTACGACGGCAACTTCACGCTCAAGGCCGACAAAAAGTGGCAGCGCATTGACCTTGTGACGAACAAGGGCAACGTAGAATGGGAAACACAGGGCGAGCGCCCCTCGTGCACTTTCCTCAACAAGCTCACAGCCAGCCACCCCGGCACGGCCGAGGAGGCAGCAGGCTTTTGCTCGGTGGCACAGAACGCCGACCTCGTGTTCCTGGTGCAGCAGCGTGACGGCAAGTTCCGCGTGCTGGGCAACGAAATGTTCGAAACGGTGGTGAAGCCCAAAGGCTCGCTCGGCGAAGGCACAAGCACCAACGCCAGCACCGACATCGAAATCGAAGCTACCGACGTGGTGCCGGCCCCCTTCTACCCCGGCGAGATCGACACCGCCGACGATGGCAAGATTAGCGGAGCCACGGGCAAGCCAGTGGCAGCGTAGCCGCCACTGGCTAAGTTGAAAAGTTTAGGAGTTGAAAAGTTAAGCGGTTACCTCTGCGGCTCCGGCTAAGTTGAAAAGTTTAGGAGTTGAAAAGTTAAGCGGTTACATCTGCTTGCCAAACTCTTAAAAGCGACCTCTTCACTTGTCAACTTATAAACTTCTCAACTCATAAAAGCGACCTCTTCACTTGTCAACTTATAAACTTTTCAACTCATAAAAGCAACCTCTTAACTCCTAAACTTATCAACTTGAAAACTTCCCTCGACCCCGAATTCACCCAACAACTGCAGGCCTACCTTGCCAAGCCGTCAGACGAACGCGACGTGAGGCAGGGGGCCATGCTCTTGTTACGCATCAACTCCAACCGCTACCTCTACGCCTGTGCCTGTGCCGACCCCGCGCGCTACGCCGACACCATAGCCTACGAGCTGAACAAGTACCTGCGCATACGCCTCGACGGACTGACGCGGCAGGACGTGGCCCAGATGGAGCAAGAGGCCCTGCCGCTCATTGAGCAAACGCTTACGGAGGGCGCGCCCGTCATCAGCACCGACGCCGACCACCCCAAGGGCCAGTACCGCGGCCGCCGCCCCGACCACGACAAGCTGCCCGACCACATCAAGAAGCTGTACGACGACAACGGCGAGCTTTACTTCAAGATGAAGCAGACCTTTGAAACGCTCAAGACCATGGCCGACAAGGAGCCGTGCGACCGCTACGAACTGCTCAAACTCCTGAAAAAGGCTGATGAGAGGTACAGGGCGAATTGGGAGGCATACGACGGGTATGGGGCATAAGTTGAAAAGTTGAGTGGAAAGTTGAAAAGTTGAAGAGTTGAAAAGTTAAGAAGACGCCTCTGCGGCTCCGGCTAAGTTGAAAAGTTTAGGAGTTGAAAAGTTAAGCGGTTACATCTGCTTGCCAAACTCTTAAAAGCGACCTCTTCACTTGTCAACTTATAAACTTCTCAACTCATAAAAGCAACCTCTTAACTTTTCAACTCATAAACTTATAAACTTAATCCCATCCTCCGCGCCCGACATTCCTCTTAACTTCTAAACTTTTCAACTCATCAACTTTTAATTCCTATGACCGACACCCTCGCCGACCGCGCCCAACGCTACCTCATGGCCTCTGCCGAAGAAATGCAGAAAGCCGGACTGCCGCAATACATGCAGGCCCGCCTGCTGCGCCTCAGGGAGATGTATGCCTACTGGCTGCAGAACCCCCGCAAGGTGGACAAGGACATTGTGGGCGTGCTGCGCCGAAAGTACGGCCTCGGGCTGTCGCAAGCCTACGAGGACGTGCGCTGCATCAAGATATGCCTGGGCAACCTCGGGCGCATCACCAAGGACTACGACCGCTGGCTATTCCGCGAACGGTGCGAGGAGGGCTGGCAGATGGCACGCGAGGCGGGCGACGCCAAAGCCTTTGCCGCCGTCACGGCCACCTACCTCAAGGGCACGCAGCTCGACAAGGAGGACTCCACAGCCCCCGACTATTCGAGCATCACCCCGCAGCAGTTCGTCATATCGGCCGACCCCGCCGTGGCAGGCTTCAAGGTGGTGCCAGGCATCATCGAAAAGGCAAAGAAGCTCGAGGCGCGCTACGTGCAGGAGTTTGAAGAGGTTGACAACCACACCACCCCCACACCATGACACGCTACATCACCCACCTGAGCCTTGCACCCGCCGCCAGCATGGGCCAGCTCACCCTCTGCCCCGACGGGCACACGGCAGCCCTCAACACCAAGGGCGCACAGTGGCGCCCCGTGCCAACCACGGGGCTTGCGGCCATGGAGGTGAGCGACGAGGTGGCCGACGGCCGCCACACCGTCACCACCAAGCTCACCGCCACGCTGTGCGGCCGCTACACCCCCATGGCCGGCCCTGTGGCCGTGCTGCTCACCTGTGCCGACGGCACACGCCTGCTCCTCGGCACGGGCGAAAGGCCCATGCCCGCCGTCACACTGGCCGACACGCTGCCCGACAAGGCGGCCGAACGCTCGGCGCAGACGATGACAGTCAGCTACGCGGCAAGGCCGCTGGCCTTGCTGGGTAGCTGACGAGTTGAAAAGTTTAAGAGTTTAAGAGTTAAGAAGTCACCTCTGCTTGCTCAACTCTTAAAAGCGACCGCTTAACTTTTCAACTTCTAAACTTATAAACTAAATTTTCGAGTTGATGAGTTGATGAGTTGAAAAGTTAAGAGGTCACCTCTGCGGCTCCGGCTAAGTTGAAAAGTTTAGGAGTTGAAAAGTTAAGAGGTTACCTCTGCTTGCCCAACTCTTAAAAGCGTTCTCTTAACTCCTCAACTCCTCAACTTATAAACTAAATTTTCGAGTTGATGAGTTGATGAGTTGAAAAGTTAAGAAGTAACCTCTGCGAACTCGGCCACTAAAGACCGACCTCTTAACTCTTAAACTCTTAAACTTATCAACTTGAAACACCGCCCTCTTAACTTTTCAACTCATCAACTTATAAACTTTAATCCCCTACCCCCATGATCACCCTCAAAGTAAGAGGCTTGAAAAACTTCAAGCTCGACAAAAAGCAGTACTACCCCCAGGTGGCCCCCACCACCCCCATCGGCCTTAACGACGTGGCCGAACAGATTGAGAAACAAAGCACCGTGAGCCTGCCCGACATCAAGGGCGTGCTAGACGCCCTGCAAGAGGTGGTGCTCGAAGCCATGGCCGACGGCTACTCCGTGCGCCTTGGCGACCTCGGCTCATTCCGTCCCACCATCAGCGCCGTCAAGTCGCGCGAAAAGCAGGAGGACGTGTCGGCCGACGACATCAAGGCCGTGCGCGTGCGCTTTACACCCGCACCGGCACTCACACGCCGACTGCTACCGGATAACGTACAACTAAAGATAAAGGGTTGAAAAGTTTAAGAGTTGATAAGTTTATGAGGTCGGTGTTTCAAGTTGATGAGTTGATGAGTTGAAAAGTTTATGAGGTTACCTCTGCTTGTCAAGCTTTTGAAAGCGACCGCTTAACTATTAAACTCTTAAACTTCTCAACTCTCAAAACCGCCCTCTTAACTCTTAAACTCTTAAACTCATAAACTTAAAAATCCCCCTCCCATGATACAATTCAAAGTAAAGAAACTCAAAAGCCCCAAGACGGGCACCCTCTTCTACTTCCCCTCCATCGTACAGAGCGGCACACTCACCCTCAGCGAGGTGGCCAGCCGCATAGCCAAGCGCTCAACCATGCACACCGCCGACATCAAGGCCGTGCTATCGGCACTCGAGCAAACCGTGGGCGACGCCCTCACCTCGGGCCACTCCGTGCGCCTTGGCGACCTTGGCTCATTCCGTATCACATGCATCACCACCCATGGCGAGGACGACCCAAAGCTCGTCACCGCCAAGCAGGTAAAAAAGTTGCGTGTGCGCTTCACTCCTTCGGGTGCCATGCAGCAAAAGCTCGGCACGGCCGATGCACGCACCCGCAGCGTGACGTTCAGCAAGATAGCCACACCCGAGCCATAGCAAAAACAGTTGTGCCGAAGAGAAAAAACGCGTAGGCACAACCGTAAAAACGCGTAGGCACAACCGTAAAAACGCGTAGGCACAACCGTAAAAGCGCGTAGTGAAGCCATGAAGTTGCCCAAGCTCTAATGGGGGCGACGCGTCTCGCGTCGGGAAAAAGATGCAGCCATGGCTTCACACCCTACCGTCAATCACCGACGCGGGACGCGTCGCCCCCATTAGAGCTTGGGCAACTTCATGGTCTCTAAAACCGACCTCTTAACTCATCAACTCCTAAACTTTTCAACTCCCCCCCCCTATGAACATATCCCCCCTCCTCTCCACGGCCGCCGGCATACGCGACGAAAAGGCACGCTACGCCAACACCGCCAACCGTGTGGGCACACTCCTTTACAACATGTGCCTGGCCATGGCCGACACCGACGCCACCGCATCGGACGGACGACACATGGCGCAGAACCTCGGACAGTGGCTCACCACACACGACAACCTCACCACCATCGACGCCCTGAACGCCGCGCTCGACGCCATGAACGTGGACACCCCACAGGGCCTGCACTGCATGAAGTGTTTTGGCATTCCATTATTTGTGACGTTCGCCAATCTGAATGTAGGTGACAGCGTGTTGATGCAGACGATACAAGGCAGCATTACGTTTAACTCGGCAAAGACAAGTATAGCGTCAATCAACACAACGGGCAATTTGACTATTGCAGTTCGTTACTATCAAGGCGGCAAGTGGGGCAGTTGGAATACGCCGATGAAACCAATCGAGCCACCAACTGTTCAGACTTCATCTAATGGCACAACTAACAACTACATTTATTCTAATGGTACTGACGCTGATAAAAACTGTGTTGCGTCATGTAACTGGTGGACTTATTCACACAATGGTAGAATATATGTCCGCTGGAAAAGATGGGGTGCTGATGATAATACTCATTATAACAATGATAATGAAGCACATCAAACATCACAATATATGCTACCCTATATGGGTAGTGATAATGGTGCGTGTTATCAAGACGGACTTTTACCATGGCAGTGGGGACAACGAATGAAAGACTGTGGAGAAAAATTACACTTTATTCGAGAGGAGCAAAGTACAGCAGAGCAGGTTAATTTGCGTTATCTGAATTTTGCAAATGGTAGAGTGTATGATACGCCAATTTCTAAAGCCACCTCGGCCAAGGCGGGCGTCATGACGGCCGCACAGGCCACGCAGCTTGGCGCGCTGGATGGCGGCATAAAGCGTGTGTACTTGGGCGGCAACACCTGGAAGTTCCGCACCCTCGCGGGCGACAATGTGATAGAAACCCACAGCGACTATGTGGGCGAGGAGGTGAGCCTAGCCGACTTTAACAACGCCGCCCCCACCAACTACACCGAGGGCGACCCGATAGAAATTTTCATGACCAAGGGTGCCTACGGTGTGCCCGCACAAAAGTACATGATATGGTTCGGCCGCCGCTTGCGCGATGCCTCCGGCAGCAGCAAAGACGCCTTGCAGCGCTACGACTTCAAGACCATTGCCGGCATGGAGCCGCTCGCGCTCTACAACCGCGTGGAGTCGGGTGCGGCTCTCCACTTCTGGACACTGACCCGTGGCCATGCCATAGCCTACAAAGGCTCCGGAGGGCTGACGGCACAACTGGACAACGTGCCATACATCATGAGCACCGACGACAAAGCACTGATCGAAAAGTTGAGGGGGCAGTTGAAAAGTTGAAAAGTTGAAAAGTTAAGAGGTCGCCTTTGCTTGTCAAACTCTCAAAACCGCCCTCTTAACCCTTCAACTCTTAAACTTCTCAACTCTCAAAACCGCCCTCTTAACTCCTCAACTCTTAAACTTTTCAACTCCATTTCCCCTATGACCAAAGAAGACCGTACAAAATACCAAGTTTACTCGGCCCTGGCCATGCTCCTTGCGGGTGTGGCACTGAGCGTGGCGGGGTTCCTGGTGCCACCTGTGGGCGAGATCAGCGATTCGGTGCTGTGGTTCTTTGCCCAGTGCCTCATTTATGCCGGTTCCATATTCGGCGTGAGCATCTACGTGCAAAGCAAGTTCACCGAGCTGAAAGAAGAAATGAGCAAACGAAGTTAGTTTTAAGTTGATGAGTTTATGAGTTGAAAAGTTAAGAGGTTACCTCTGCGGCTCCGGCTAAGTTGAAAAGTTTAGGAGTTGAAAAGTTAAGAGGTTACCTCTGCTTGCCCAACTCTTAAAAACGTCCTCTTCACTTGTCAACTTATAAACTTATCAACTCTTAAAACCGACCTCTTAACTTTTCAACTTTTCAACTCATCAACTTAAAACCCCGATCAACATGAAACTCGACCCCAACAACATCAAATACCTCATAGTGCACTGCACCGCCACCGCGCGCGGCAAGGACTTCACCGCCGCCGACGTGGACCGCTGGCACCGCCAGCAAGGGTGGAACATGATAGGCTACCACTACCTTGTGCGACTCGACGGCACCATCGAAAAGGGCCGCCCCGAAACCATGCAGGGCGCACACTGCAAGGGCTACAACTACCAGAGCCTCGGCATATGCTACGTGGGAGGGCTCGACGCCCAGGGCCGCCGCCCCGAGGACACCCGCACCACGGCACAAGTGGCCGCCCTTGGCGCACTGCTCAAACGGCTGCGCCGCAAGTACCCCAAGGCCCGCATCGTGGGCCACCACAACCTTAACCCCGGCAAGGCGTGCCCCTCGTTCGACGCCCGTGCCGAATATGCCGACCTATGACCCGCAACACCCCCCACACCAACCCGTTAAGGCGGCTCACACTCGTGGCCCTTGGCCGCGTGGCCACCATGGCGGCCCTGCTCGCCCTGCTTGCCATTACGGCCACGAGCTGCCGCCCCGTGCACTACATCACCACCAACCGCACCACCCACACCACCGACACGGTGGAACGCTGGCACGTGAGGCTCGACTCGGTAATGGTGGCCGACTCGGTGAGCCGCACGCAATGGCAGAGGGGCGACACGGTATATGTCGAAAAAACGCGCCACGTAATTCGTAACCGCGTAACTTTGCAGCACGACACGCTGTGGCGCACCGCCATCAGGCACGACACCATCGCCACAACCGACAAGCCCGCCAAGGCCCAAATTCGACAAAATCAGTCGAATTTTGCCACTACCCTCAAGCTCCTCATCGTACTGGCGGCGCTCGTGCTGCTCTGCGTGTGGGTGAAAAAAGTTGATAAGTTTAGAAGTTGAAAGTTAAGAGGTCGCTTTTATAAGTTGATGAGTTTAAGAGTTGAAAAGTTAAGTAGTCACTTTTATGAGTTGATGAGTTTATGAGTTGAAAAGTTAAGACGTCACCTCTGCTTGTCCAACCTCTAAAACATTCCTCTTAACTCTTAAACTCTTAAACTTCTCAACTCTCAAAACCTTCCTCTTAACTCTTAACCTCTTAAACTTCTCAACTCTCAAAACCGACCTCTTAACTCTTAACCTCTTAAACTTCTCAACTCTCAAAACCGTCCTCTTAACTTCTCAACTCATAAACTTTTCAACTTAAAACTCCCCCCTCCCCCATGTCCCCCCGCCTCTCCACCACCCTCCCCGCCCTGGCCTTTGCCACCGAGATACAGGACCTCAAATTCATCGGCGGCACACCCGGCAAACCGTGCCACATAAGCCTCACACTCAGCGGCGCCGAAGTGCTCGACACCAACCTCACACCCGACACCGTGGGCCACTTTGGCCTGCACGACCTTGGCTGGCTGATCAGCACACACGCCTCGGCCATGGCAAAAAAGGGCCAGTGGCTCACCGAGCTGCGCATAGAGGCCGACGGCACACAGCTGGCCACCGTCAGCATCATGCCATGCCGCCAGCGGCTCTACATCAACGGGGCCGACTTTGTGCAACGCTCATTCCTCACCATGGCGGGCGGCGGCTGCAAGGTGGTGCCAAAGCTGGCCTCCGAGCTGCTCGTGTGGAAGCCCTCGGACGAGGAGCGAGAGCAGGAGCGACCCGTGAGTGTGCGCGTCACCATGCTCGACCTCACCACGGGCGAAACCCGACGCATTGGCTCCGAGTTCAGGGCCGAGGCGTACAACGACGAACTGCTATGCTACAACACCTCGCCCGGCTACATTGTGGGCAACCTCGAGGAGTACGGCCCCTCAAGCGGTGCCACACGCCAGCCCGTGGGCTACGACGTGACGGTGGGCCAGCGCACCATGCGCTACCGCCTTGCGCCGTGGGACGCTGACGCCGCACCCGTCACCACGCTCGACTTTACGAACGTGTTCGGCCTGTCCGACACCTTATATATATATGGCGAGGTGGAGGAAGCCCTCAAGCCCACTTACACACAGGTGGTGGTGGGCGGCTCTGCCTACAATGCCAACGTGGATGCGCAGGCAGAATTCAAGGCCACCACGGGTGCGCTGAACGCGGCAGAGGTGGCTCTCATCAAGGACGTGATGACGGCCCGCGAGGTGTGGCACGACGATACGCCCGTCACCATCACCGCTGCCGAAATAAAGGGCACGAATGCCTACAACACGGCCGACTCGGCCACGCTCTCATGGCGCGAAAGCCAGGGCGGCCTGTCGGTGCTCACACCGCTGCCCGTGCGCACGTTCGACATGACGTTTGATGGGACGTTTTTATAAGTTGATGAGTTTAAGAGTTGAAAAGTTAAGAAGATACCTCTGCGAGTTCAACTCTTAAAAGCGACCTCTTAACTTTTCAACTTCTAAACTTTTCAACTCATAAAAGCGTCCTCTTAACTCTTAAACTCTTCAACTTATAAACTAAACCCCCCTCCCCTATGGAATTTTTCTCCATTCCCCAAACCCAATTTGCCGCCGTCATGGCCGAGGTGGAGGACACCACCACCGTGTTCGACACCCCCGGCGGCACCATCGTCACACGCCCCGTGCCTGGCTACCCGCAGGAGGCCTACGTGCCATACGGATCAGACAACCAGCTGCCCTACGACCTTGTGCGCCTTGTGGCCTCAGACGAGGTGACGGCACAGAACAAACTCTTTAACGTGCTCACATGCTACGGCGCAGGCCTCAGGCTCACCGACACCACCACACACGAGCCCACCACCGACCCCGAGGTGCGCGCATGGCTCCGCAGGCAGAACATGCCGGCCTACATGCTCGACCAAATGACGGACATGAAGTACTTCTACTTCTCCGTGGCCGTCATCATACTCTCACGCGACGGCCGCCGCATCAACCGCCTTGTACACAAGGAGGCCTGCCACTGCCGCCTCGAAAAGGCCGACCGCCGCGGACGCATCAACCACCTTTACTACGCCAACTGGCAGGACTGGCAGGAGGGCATCAACGGTGTGGAACGCATTGAGCTGCTATCGCTCGCCGACCCCTACGCCGACCTGTGCCGACGCATGGCCATTGACCCCGACACACACCAGCCCACAGGGCGCACCCCGACACGCACGCGAAAGTTTGCCGTAGTGATGCGCTTCCCCACAGCTGGCGCGCAGTACTACCCCGTGCCATACTGGAGTGCCGTGCTGCGCGGCGGCTCCTACGACGAGAAACGACTCATAAGCACCGGCAAGCGGGCCAAACTGCGCAACACCACCAGCGTGAAATATCAAATTGAGATTGAGCGCTCCTACTGGCAGCGCATCTGCATGGAGGAGAACATTACCGACCCCGTGGAGATGCAGAAACGCGTCACACGCGAGAAGCAGAACATCAAGGACTTCCTGTGCGGCGTGGAGAACTCGGGCAAGGCGTGGATTAGCGGCTACTATGTGAACCCCGACGGCCATGAGGTGCGCGACATTCGCATCGTGAACATAGAGGGCGCCAAGGAGGGCGGCGACTGGAACGAGGACGTGCAGGCCGCGGCCAACACCATTTGCTATGCCGACAATGTGCACCCCAACCTGGTGGGCGCCGTGCCGGGCAAAACGCAGACTAACAACTCGGGCTCCGACAAGCGCGAACTCTTTACCATGAAGCAGGCACTCGAGATAGCCTTTCACGACATGTTGCTCACGCCTATAAATATGGTGTTGTGGTACAACCAGTGGGGGCACATTGAGCCAACAATCCCGATGATACAACTCACCACGCTCGACAAACATGCCGACGCGAAAAAAGTTTCGACAAATGGAGATAACAATTAAAAGAGAAAATTTTGAGCGCGCCGTGCCGGCCTTCCGCTCGCCCACGCCCGAGGTGTGGAACAAGGTGCAGCGCTATGTGGAGGGCTGCACGGCTGCCTGGCAGGCCATCATCACCACCGACGCCACGCTGCCCGACCATGTGGCCGCCACGCTGGTCACGGCCATCTGTCTGCGCGCGGCCTATGACGCTGTGCCGCAAATGGACCTCGTGCTCACGCCCACAGGCTTTGGCATTGTGAGCAACCAGAACACGGCACCCGCCAGCCGCGAGCGTGTGGACGCCCTGCGCCTGCAGCTGCGCCGCGATGCTTGCCAGCTTGAGGACGGCGTGCTCCTCTACCTGGCCGCACACAACCTTATGACCATGCTGCGCTCGCGGGCCGGCTCCTTGCTGTGGACGCCCTCGCTGTGCACCCTCTACGGCATACGCACGCCCGAGGGCCGCGAGGTGCTGCGCGAGGAGTTCGACGCCATGGCCACCGCGCTGCACGCGGCCAGCGCACGGGTGGTGGACGTCATTTCGCCCGAACTCTATGCCGCACTTGTCAAGCGCCAGTATGCGGCCGACGCTGCCCCCACGCCCGACCCCTCACCCAAGGAGGAGGCCTACGGCGCGGCATTGCTCATGGCCCGCCAGCTCATGGCGGCGCACGTGATGCACGGGCCGGGCATTGCCGACCACACACGCCACATCATCAACTACATTGAGGCGCATGCCGACCAGCTGGACGAGTACAGGCTGAGCCCCACTTACCAAGCACGACACACCACACAGTATGAAAACAAGCAAACCGACCCTTCCTTCTTCTTCGGATAATCCGGCTAAAAGGGTGAAGTCCTCTATAAGGGCGCACATTCCGCAGTCGTGGCTGGCCCTTACCAACGAACAGCGGCACTACTTGTGCGCACTGATGGCCGGGGGCGAATGGACGGCCGACGAGGTGAAGGCCCTGTTCCTTGCCCGCATCATCGGCCAGAGCCACCGCGTGCTGCTCCAGCTCAAGGACGACATTGCAGAGCTCATGCCCCTGGTGGACTTTATAGGCCAGCCGCCCGCCGAACCGTCGCGCATGAGCCACATTGCAGGCCATGCCGCGGTGGACGCCATGCTCGACGGGGTGCCATTCCGCACCTATCTGGAGGTGGAGAACTACTACCAGGGCTACCTCAAGGTGCAAAGCCCCGAGGCACTCGACGCCATAGGCTTGGCGCTCTACCCCGGCACCACGGCGGCCGACTTTGACAACGCGCACCGCGTGATGCTGCTCATGTGGCTCGTGGGGCTAAAGGCGCAGTATGCGGGCCTGTTCCCCCACCTGTTCGGCGCGCCCGGCTCGGCCGACCCCGACAGTGCACCGCCCGACCCGCGCGCGGTGATGATAACCTGCCTGCGCGCTCTGACGGGCGGCGACATCACCAAGCAGCCGGCAGTGCTCAGCACGCCCACCCTCGATGCGCTGACAGAGCTTGATGCAAAAGCGGAGGAAATGAAAAGCGTCAGCTTTTCATTTCATAGTTGAAAAGTTTAGGAGTTGAAAAGTTAAGAGGTCGCTTTTAAGAGTTGATGAGTTTATGAGTTGAAAAGTTTATGGGGGAACCTTTAAGTTGATGAGTTTATGAGTTGAAAAGTTAAGGAGTAACCTCTGCGAGTTCAACTCTTAAAAGCGACCGCTCAACTCTTCAACTTATCAACTCATAAACTTTACTATCCTCTTAACTTTTCAACTCCTAAACTCTTCAACTTAAAAATCCCCTCCAAGCTTGACATCCCTCTTAACTCTTCAACTCCTAAACTCTTCAACTCTAAAAACAACAAAAAAGCCCCCCAACTCGTGGGAGGCTTACAGACACAAGTGCCCAATGTCTGGTAATGGATTTCGCCCTTATTGTGTGCGGCACTTAGTTATTACTTTCAAGTTGAAAAGTTTAGAAGTTGAAAAGTTTAGAAGTTACCTCTGCGAGTTCAACCACTTAAACCGACCTCTTAACTCTTAAACTCATAAACTCAAGAAATCTCTCAGATGCGCGCCCTGATGTCGGCAGACGCGGCGAGCAAACGCTGCCCGAGGTCGTTCAATGCAGCCGACAGCACGCCAAGTTCCTCGGTGGTAAAGGCTGCGGGCTTGCCGTTCACCACGTTCTCGTTGATGCGCTGGTGCAGCCACGAGGTACCCTTGCTAAAGTAACGCTTGCTCAGCCAGGCCAGCGACAGGGCGGGCCTTACATCGCCAAGCAGCTCTGCGGCACACACATCGGTGCGCTTGCGCCCGCGCCCCAGCATGGCACGCACATACTGCGCGGCCTCACGCTCCTCGGCGGGAGTGGTGCACAGGGCAAAGGCCTCGTCGAGCAAGCGGCCCGACAGCTCGCTGTCATTGTCATTGGTGGCAGCATAGCTCGCCTCAAGTTTGCGACGGATATTATCGTTCATAGCTACAAAGTTTTATGAAGTGTGACACCTTAATGGATTGTTGCCGGCTGACAGCCCACACCCACCGACGAGCAAAAGGCCGCCCGCCTGCAGCACGCTCCTTGACGCGGCAAGGCAGGCCAGCCTGTTGCATTCATTTCTTGTCGTACAACATGGCGCAGGCGTCAAGCACCGCGTCAAAGAAGTCTTCAAGAAATTCCGACTCAGTAAGGCGACCCGATTTAAGGAGCCTTTCCTTATTGCGGAAGAGGAAACGCTGAAGGGCTTCAGCGTTTCCTCCCAGTCCTTTAGACTGTCGTCGGTGAAATCCATTGTCTATGTGTTATTAGACACCGCAAAGGTAATAAACATATCTTTATTGCGCAAGTTTTTAAGCTGATAAGTTGAAAAGTTGAAAAGTTGAAAAGCTTATGAAGTTACCTCTGCGAGTTCAACCGCTAAAACATTCCTCTTAACTCTTAAACTCATCAACTTATCAACTCCCCCTCCAAGCTTGACATTCCTCTTAACTCTTAAACTCTTAAACTTATAAACTTTTTTTCCCATGTTCAACTTCACAACCTACATGAGCCAGCTCACCGGGCAGAACAACATGGCCCGCGCCTGGCAGTTTGAGCACACCACCTGTTCGGGCCTTGGCTACCTTGAGGGCATGCTCGAGCAATACCAGAGCACCGCCAACTTTGTTTGCACCTCCGACGTGTGCCAGGAGAGCCTCTACGCACAAAGCGGCGGGTGGTTCAAGCGGCGGGTGTACACCGTGTTCATAATAGCCCGCTACGAGTATGGCAACCAGGCCGACTACGCCGTCAAGATGGACCGCTGCCGCGAGCTCGCCCGCCAATTCACCGCACGCATGCTGCACGACTCGCTGCAACTGCAAACCGAAATGCTATACCTCGACACCGACAACATAAAGTGCTCCGAGTTGGGCGGCATCTTCCTTAACGGCTGCACGGGCCTCTACCTGATGGTGGGCATGGACGAACCCACCGACCTTACGTATAACCCCGACCTCTGGGCCGACAACACCACCAGCCATGAGCCACAACAGCAACCGTGACGACCGCGAGCAATACCTGCGCGCATGGCGCGCCAAGATGGTGCAGATATGGCAGGACCGGCTCGACCTCATGGGCATTCACCACACGGGCGCGCTGCGCCGCTCGGTAAAGGCGGGTGCGGCATCAATAGCGGGGCGCGAGGCGGTGATGGCCTTCAACTATCTGGAGTATGGCATTTATGTGGACCTTGGTGTGGGCAACGGTTACCGCCCGGGCAATGGGGGCGACCTCCACTTCCTTGGCAAGGCTTACCGCAAGCTGCACAACCTTGGCGAACCGCGAAAGCGCAGGCCGTGGTTCAACAAGTCGTGGTACATCAGCATCGAGGTGCTGAAAGACCACATGGCGCGCATCATGGGCGACGAGTTCATCGGTGCCTTCGACACGCTGACGGAACGCGAAAGGGGGTGAGGTCTACAAATACGTGAAGCCCTGTAATACGTGGAAAAACTGTCAGACACTCGTATAATCAAGGGTAAAGTGCTATATTTGCCGCACTAACTATTCTAAAAAACATCATATTATGTGGACTATTTATTGGATAATAGTTGCCGCCGTAGTAGTGGCACTAATAATTAAAGCGGCAAATTACGACAAAGCACACCCCAAACAGCCGCAGGCAAAACCCAAAAACCGATGCACACGCAACGATGAAATGCACCAGCAGACAAAGCAACTGAAAAGGCTCTACAACCTGATGTGGTGGCAGTGGTTTGCGGGGAATTCAAAAAAATAAGCCCCTCAAAACTAAAAAATGAGTTAGAATTCCACCCCCCCCACACACACATATATCTGTATAGTCTGTTACGAACAATGCAGATGTATATGTGTGGGGGAGTCTTTTTGTTAGAACAATAAGCGTATTACTTTTGGCCTGTTTATACACCAAAAGTAACACGCTTTTTTTATGAATAACAACGACATTAAAACCGTAACCCTCACCATCAACTCGGAGCAGGCACAACGCAAGCTCGACGACATCAACCGCCGGCTGGAGCAGGCACGCATCAAGCGGCAAGATGCCTTTGACCGCGGCGACGGCAAGGCGTTGCAAGCCTACGCCAAGGAGATTAAAAGCCTCGAGACACAAGCCACAAGGCTCTCATCACGCGCCCAGACCGTGGAGAAGGTGCTGCGCTCACTCGACTCGGCCACACCAAAGGAACTCAAGGCCACCATAAAGGAAATAAACAGGGAACTGAACAGCGGCAACGTGGAGCGCGGTTCGGAGCAATGGCAGGCACTCACACGCTCGCTGCAAGAGGCTAACAAGGAACTCCAAAAGATTAAGAAAGAACAAGAGGCGGCAAGCAACGACAATTTCTTGACAAAAATAGGCAACAAGTGGCAAGGCGTGGCCGTAGTGTTCGACAGCATCGCGGGCAAATTCAGCGCCCTCAAGCAGGCCATGGCCGAATATGTGAACGAGTATGCCGACATGGCAGAGCACATGAGCGGGGTGAAAAAGTACACGGGGCTGACCGACGAAGCCGTGCAACAACTCAACGACGACTTTATGAAGATGGACACCCGCACGGCCCGGGAGCAACTCAACGACCTGGCGGGCGATGCGGGGCGCCTTGGCATACAGAGCCGGCAGCAGATACTCGACTTTGTGCAAGCGGCCGACCAAATAAACGTGGCACTCGGCGAGGACCTTGGCGAGGACGCTGTAAAGAACATCGGCAAACTGGCGCAACTATTTGGCGATGCCGACAAAATGGGGCTGAAGCAGGCCATGCTCTCGTCGGCATCAGTCATCAACGAACTGGCCCAAAGCTCGTCGGCAAGCGAGGCCTACCTCATGGACTTTACTGCACGACTGGCGGGCGTGGGCAAGCAGGCGGGCATGACGCAGGCACAGGTGATGGCGTTCGGCTCTGTGCTCGACCAAAACATGGTGAACGTGGAGAAGGGGGCCACGGCCTTGCAAAACGTCATCACCGCACTTTACGCCAAACCGGCAATGATGGCCAAGGTGGCGGGGCTCAACGTTAAGGAATTTACGCAGCTACTCAAAACCGATGGCAACGCGGCCTTGCTGCAATTTGTGGACGCTCTGCGCAAGGCTGGCAAAATGGACGCGCTCGCACCAATGCTGACGGACATGAAACTGAGCGGCGCAGGCGTCACGCAAACGCTCTCAACTCTGGCGGCAAACATCGACACGCTCAAACAAACCCAACAGCAGGCCACACAAGCCTTTGCCCAAGGCTCAAGCGTGACCAAAGAGTTTAACACCGCCAACAACACGGCACAAGCCCAGCTTGAAAAGGCGCAGAAAAAGGCGCACGACATGGCCGTACAACTGGGGCAACAGCTTTATCCGGCATACATGCAGGTGGTGAACGCGGGCAACAGTTTTTTGCTATTCCTCACCAAGGTGCTGCCTTTCATCGCCTCACACGCCAAGCAAATTATTGTGGTGACGGCTGTTATCGTGGCTTACACCGCGGCCATCAAGGCGCAAACCATACAAACTGCACTGGCAGCTGCCGCACAGAAGGCTTTCAACGCCACAATAGCTGCCGGGCAGGCCATTATTGGAATAGTCAAGGGACTCGGGCTCGCCCTGTCGCTCATGTACTACAACATGACGGGGAACATCGTGAAGGCGCGCGCGGCACAAATCGCGCTCAACCGCACGCTCATATCCAACCCTTATGCAGCGGTGGCGGCGGCTGTGATAGCCGTGGCGGCGGCCGTGTATCTTTGGTGCACGCGCGAAAAACAACTCACACAAGCACAAAAGGACCGCATCGCCATCAAAAAGGACGGTCTGCAACTTGAACAAAAGGCCAACGAAGCCACGGCCGACACGCAGAGCCGCATCTACACACTCACGGCCATCATTCACGACAACAACCGCAAACTCTCTGACCGCTATGCCGCCATCAAGACCCTGCAACGTATTGTGCCAGAATATAACGCGCAGATTAGCGCGTCGGGACGCATCACTCGCGAAAACACAAGAGCAATAACAGACTACATTGCCGAACTCAAAAAGAAGGCACTGCTCGAAGCCGCACACGACAAGGTGAAGGAACTCATGGCGGCGAAGCTTAACCATGAGGAACGACTGGGGCACATGAACAACGCCGTGTCAATACGCAAGCAACGCCTTGCTAACTATGAGAAAGAACACCGAGCCGAGATTGACTTATATAATAGAATACAGACTACTCCCGGCACTAAGTTGCCCTCTCCCCAGTTGTCAATGGTTGCCGCAAAACATAGTGAACTAGTAAGACAACTGGCAGAGGCTCAAGGCTGGGTGGACGAAGTAAACGGCGACCTCACCACAACCGACTCACGACTTAACGCCATTATACGTACCGTGCAAAAGATGGGCGGCAGCATCGACGAAATTCTCAACCTCGGCACCGTCACAACCCCCACCACTCCCACCACCGAGGGCACAGGGTACTCGGGCAGTGGACACGACGACGCCGATGCCGAACGACGCAAGAAAATACGCAAACAAACGGCCGCGCTCGACGAACAACAACGACAGGAGCAAGCCACACTACTTGCACGATATGCGGCAAGGGATATTAAAACCTATTACGAGTATCAGCAGCTCAAACTGCAAAGCGACAAGAAGTTCCTCGAAAAGAAGCGCGACCTCTACAAGGCGGGCGACTCCGAGATTAACTCGCTGAACGAACAAATAGCCAACACCGCCAAGCAAATTGATGCCTCACGCACCGACTGGAGTCTGCACCAAATTGACGTGGAGACGGAGGAGCGCACGCAAGCCCTTAACCTGCGGCACGAGAAGGAGCAAATGAGCGAGGAGCAATATCAGCGAGAACTCAACGCTATACAGATCCAAGCCCTCACACGACGGCTTAACTACTTGCGCGACCCTAAGAACAAAGCCACGGCCGAACAAATACACGAGGCCGAGGAAGCGCTGGACAAGAAAAAGAAACAGGCCGCATACGACGAGGACCTGCGCTTCCTGCAAAAGGTGAACCAAATGCGCCAGGAGTATGAACTGAAGAGCGCAGAGGAGCGGAAGGCCGACGAACTGGCTTTCCTTGAAGAGGTGCACAAAAGGGAGCTGCTCTCAGAGGAGGAATATCAAAAGGCTAAAAAGGCCATCGAAGATAAATATAAAAAGAAGAAAAAGGACGGCAAGGACGGCGATGACAACGAAAAGGATAAGCCCAAAGACCTCGGGCAGCCCACCGACGCCATGAGCCAAAGCGTCATCGGCCTGGCACAAAACCTATCCAACCTCTCTCAAAAACTCAAAGACGGCAAAGCGCAATGGCAAGACTATGCCGCAGTGGGCATGGCGGCCATTCAAGTTGTAATGGCCACCATGAGCCAAGCCTCGCAACTCTTCCAGGCACAAAGCCAGCTCGAACAGGCCGAAGTAACAAAAAAATACGACGCGCAAATCAAAGCCGCAGGCAAAAACACCAAACGCACCAAAAAGCTTGAGGAACAAAAGCAGGCCGAACTCGCCAAAATCAAAAGCAAGTACAACCGCAAGCAAATGAAGGTGGAACTGGCACAGGCCGTGGCGCAAACCGCCATGAACGCCATCATGGCATACGGCTCAGTGGTTAAAACACCCTTCGTGGGCCCCATCATAGCTCCCATAGCCGCAGCAGCAGCCATCGCAGCCGGTGCCATGCAGATAGCCGCCATCAAAAAACAACACCAGGCCGAAGCCGAGGGATACTACCTCGGTGGCTTTACCGGTGGCCGTCAGTACCGCCGGCAGGCTGGCATCGTGCACGAGGGCGAGTTCGTGGCCAACCACCAAGCCGTGAACAACCCACACCTCATGCCAGTTCTCCAGCTCATCGACCACGCACAACGCACCAACACCGTGGCACGACTCACTGCCGACGATGTGAGCCGGGCCATCACCGCACCACAAACCACCGCCAGCCTCGCAGGGCAAGCCATCACCTCTGCCGCCACCGCCAACAACTCACCCACGCTGCAAGTAATCGACACCGCCACACCTGCACAGACCGATGCCATCAACCAGTTAAACCAACAACTCGCCAAGGGCATAAAAGCATACGTCGTCATGAGCGGACCCGACGGACTCGACCAACAATACACCCACTACAAAAAACTCACCAACCCATGATGCAACTCACCATCAACAACCAAACTGCCGAAATAAAAAAGGGCACCACCATCAAACTCACACGCGTCAACCCCTACTTTGCCGACCAAGGCGACTACACCCTCGAGGTGCAGTTGCCCTTGAGGGGCTGCCCTGCTAACCTCGCCATATTCGGACCACGCAACCACCCCGCCACAACACAATACCCCCACATAGGCGAACAATACACCATGCAGCTCATCGCACCACCACTGCAACTCGAAGGCACCGCCACCGTCACCTCTATCACCGAGACCGAATTAAAAGTGCAACTCAAAGCCGGTGTCAAAGCTTCACCGCTCAACAACGACACCACCTATATAGACGAGCTACCACTCGGCAACGCGTGGGACGGATTCGGCTCCGTGCAATACTCCAACAGCGAAGTGCTCAGCAGCGGAACCGACGTGCGCACACAAATTAAAATTTTCAGCAGCTGCATCGGCCAAAAATTCCTGCGTACCACCACACCCGTGCGGCAAGCAGCCTACGGCACCTACGGACAGACCGACGCTATATGCCTGCCCATATACAGCTCCACCGACGACATCATAGCCAACCCCGCGAACATGATAACCACCACGCCCGGCCTCGACGGCGACTCAATAGACAGCATCACACTCGCACCCTGCCCCTACCTGCTCGACATCACCGCGCGCATATTCCGGTGCCTCGGCTTCACCCCCAACGACTGGAGGCAATACACCGACAACCCCCTCACACGCGCCATCTACATAGCCAACACACGCCAAACACTGCAACGGGCCAAAATCCTCCCGCACTGGACAGTGAAAGAATTCCTCAACGAACTGCAAAACCTGCTCGGCTGCGTGTTCACCTTCAAGGGGCGATACGTCGACATGTACACCCGCCAACACTACTACACCCAAAACCGCAAACCCATCACCATCACACAAGTATCCGACACACACACCATCAACATATCAACCGACCCCGAAGCCGAAACCACAGCCAACGGCAATGTCGACTACGACTACCCCAACATCAGCCCCATGCTGCGCCTGCCCGACGAAGTATGGCAAAACGCCACCATACTGCCCACCGCCACATACGAAGAAGCCAAGAACCACTACGACAAACTAACCGACTACTACAAAAAGCAAAGCCCCAACCTCTACACCGTCACACCCACCAACCGCGCATACGCCATACTCATCACCGAGTCCGACACACCCGCCCTCTGCGAGGTAGACCAATTCGCGCCACTCATGCGCACCACCAACCGCGAGCAAATGACCAATCTGCGCATCACACCAGCCAACATGCTCATCACCGACCCATTCATCGGCACCAACAACGGGCAACTCAAAGACCCCACCACCACAGGGCGGCGCTACCCCATCATAGCCGTGGCCGACACCATACTCACCAAAAGCAACGTATACTCCGTCAACAACGCCATCAACCCACCCGACATCGACACCACCGACACCACCACCGAAGCCAAAGACCACATAGACATAGCCTGGTACAACGGCGAGAACGACACCTTTTATGAAGAATACTTTCCAGGCCCCGACGGCTCCCCCAGCAAAAACCCAACCTTCTCACTCTGCCCCATCGCCATACCCTACACCACCGACTCCGACGGCCCCCGCCACATACCCGCAACACTCGTAACAAAGGCCGACACCTTCCCCACACCAGAAGGCCCCTTCGCCCTCACCACCAAAGGCCCCATTAACACCCTCGCCACCTACGGCAACATAGGCCAACTGCTCACCACAGCCCCCACCATCGACACACGCATCGAACTACAAGTACAATTCACCGACACAATCAACCCCGACCCCACGCAACCCTACCTCATAGGCTCCCGCCGCTACGCCTGCGCCCGCCTCGAAATCACCATCGACCAAAACGGCATACAACCACTCAAGCAAGCCTACCTCTACGAAATACAATGACAACGCCGCCACACCCTCAGCCGCCCAACCCACAATTCTAAAACGCTGAAAATCAACAAAAAAGTACACAGATAATTTGGCAAATACGAATTATTGTAGTATCTTTGCATTGTCAAAAACAAAAAACAATATGAAACAGAAAACATTCAAAATCGCAGTTTCCGAAAAAGAGTACGAACTGCTCGAAGCCATTCGCAACTACAACAAAAGTTTCCCCGATGGCTATCCACAACTACTTTGGTACGCGCAAGAACTCTTCGACCAAATGCTAAGGCAACCCAACTAACACAAAGAACCCCGTCACAAGCGGGCGGGGTTCTTTACACTATATCAAACACAACCCACAACACCATACATCATGGACAACACCCAACCCATCACCAATATGAGGGAGCGTCTGCAAGACATACAACTCATCATATCATGGCGCGAAGTCGCCAACCAATACTTTCACAAGTCATCATCATGGCTCTACCACAAGCTCAACGGCATCGACGGCAACGGAGGCACAGGCGGCTTCACCCCTGCCGAACGGGAGCAACTTCGTCAAAGCCTGCGCGACCTCGCGCAGCGCATCAACCATTGCGCAGACAACATATAGCCCTCCAACCGTGCAGCCGCCACAAACCGTCCGCCCACAAAGAACGGCACAACAGCCACACCACATACATCAGCCGGGGTTTTACTTTCATACGTTTCCCCTTTGACACAAGCCGCCTGCGGCTGACAGGCGCACCCACCTGGCCACGCATCCACGTGGCCAGTTTTTTTGCATACGTTTGTGGTGTTTATGCGCGCACCACAAGCACCTTATACGCGCACCACAAGCACCTTTTTGTGAGCATATTGTGAGCACTCACGTTCAGTCACCCGCTCAACCTATTGTATATCAACGATTTAGGTCTCCTATTTCCCCTGCTTTGGGAGCAGGGGGTCGTGGGTTCGAATCCCGTCGCCCCGACAAGTAATAAAGCCGTTGATTATTAAGTACATTCACTTATAATCAACGGCTTTATTCGTTGTATGCGTGCAGCCATTGCTGCCCGGTAAAACACAAAATAGCATTGAGAGCCTATCCACAATGTCCACAAACAGGCGTTGCGGACGATTCTTTTGAGAAAGTTAGTCCCATTAGCGGTTGCGCTTGAGGCTTGAGTCTATTCGCATGTTTATGTTTTACAGAACAGCAATAGCTACTTGTACTCCGTAGGATTAACACCAAAATGCTCCTTAAAGCATTTGGCCATGTAGCTGGGCGATGCAAATCCTACCTCATAAGCCACCTCGGCCACAGTCATCTCCGTGCGGCGCAACAATTCGGCAGCCTTTTTAAGGCGCGCTATGCGCAACAACTCTACCGGCGAAAAACCCATGAGCGACTTAACCTTACGATAAAGCTGCGTGCGCCCTACCCCCATCTGCGCCGCCATGTCCTCAACCGAGAAATTCTCGCTCGACATATTCTTCTCTATCATGTCGCGCAATCGCGCAGCAAAACCCTTGTCAAGCTCACTCACGTTCGAGGCCTTGAGCGACGTCTTGTCGCCAAAGAAAGCCTTCAAACGGCGGCGGTTATCAATAAGATTGCGCAATCGGGCCTTAAACATATCCGGACTGAACGGCTTGGCTATGTAAGAGTCGGCACCGCAGTCAAATCCCACCACACGTTGCTCGTCGAGGGTGCAGGCCGTCAGCATCATCACCGGAATGTGCGAAGTTTGCCACTCGTCCTTCAATCTGCGGCAACACTCCCAGCCGTCCATCACAGGCATCATCACATCACACACCACCGCATCGGGTATGAGTTGTCGCGCCTTGGCCAGGCCCTCCTGCCCGTCGGCAGCCGTCTCTACCACATAGCCGTCCGCAAGCAGCAAGCGCAGATATGAACGTATGTCCTCGTTATCGTCAATCACAAGCACTGTGGGACGCGGTTCGGCAGCACCGCCCCTCGCCTGTGCGGCATCAGCCGAGGCAGCCAACGCGTTTGGCACCGTGTGCACTCCCTCGCCCGCAATGGCATCAATGTGCGGTACCACCACACCGGCCCCGTCGGGTTGCATGGCGTCAGGTTGTTCATACACGTGAGCCGCAGCCACATCGTGCTGACAGGGTATGCGCACCACAAAGCGCGTGCCGCTGCCGCGCATACTCTCGGCACTCACCGTGCCACCATGCAGTTCGACAAATGCCTTTACTGTGGCCAGCCCTATGCCCGAACCATCGTGGCTCGCGTCGGCCTGATAAAAGCGGTCGAATATATGGGGCAGCTTGTCGCGGTCAATGCCCTGTCCGCTGTCCTCAACCACAATGCTGAGCCACCGGCCCTGTTCGGCATCATCGGTTATGCTTGGCGTAACCGTTATTTTACCCCCTTCGGGCGTATATTTGAAAGCGTTAGACAGCAAGTTGTACAACACACTCTCCATCTTTTTATCGTCGAGCATCACATCGAGCCATGCCGCATCGGGCACATCGGCCTGCTGCACATGGTAGCGCACCATCTTTTTACGTGCCAGGGCACGGAAGGGGTCGCACCACTGCTTGAGGGCCTCATTCAGCTGCACCGTCTTGACATTGAGCCTCAGCTGGCCCGTCTCAAACTTGCGGAAGTCGAGTGTCTGTCCCACCAGTCGCAGCAATATATCGGCATTGGTGCGCACCACTTGCAGCAGTCCGCGCTGCTCGTCGGTCAAGTTGTCCGCCCCCTGCAGTTGCTCAACAGGCGCCAATATGAGGGTGAGCGGTGTGCGCAAATCGTGCGACACCTCAGTAAAGAAGGTGAGCTTGCTCTGCGTAGTCTCCTCCAGTTCCTTCGACATTTTTACCAACTGGTCGCGCTGCGCCTCAAGTTTGCGCTTTTGGTTGTCAAGTTCCTCGTTGCGGCGTATGGTCACATAATACGAGCGTATGCCCATGGCCATCACCACCCCAATCAGCACTATAATGGCTATGCAGGCAAAGAGCAGCATCTTTTGCATGGAGTAGCGCGACAGGAATTTGTCCATCTGGGTGCCAAGCTGGTCAATGCGCTGCTCGCTCTCATGCACCTGGTCGCTCTGTATGCGGAACAGGCGTGCCGTGGTGGCATTGATTACAGCCGAGTGCAGCCGCGTGTCGCGCTTGAAAGGCTCGTGCCGCAATATGCGCATAGCCGTTTGTATCACCTTGTCGCCGCCCGTGGGATAGACGAATGTGGCTGTGAGCACACCCTGTTCCACATTGTCAAGTCCGCCGCCCTTGGTCGACAGACCGTCAACGCCAATCACCTTCACCTCGGGGTGTCCGGCTGCCACCAAAGCCTGGTGCACCTTCACGCCGGTGCGGTCGTTGGGGGCTGTAATGATTTGTGGCACAACGCCAGCCGCAATCAAACTGTCAATCTGCTGTGGCACACGTGCCCCCTCCCACCCCACTTCAACACTGGCCAGCACCTTTATGCCCGGCGCTTGTGTCAGCATGTGGGTCAGTCCGGCATGACGCTCGCGTGCTGCCGTGCCAGCCATGTTGGCAGTCAGCTCTACCACAGTGCCATGCCCCTTGAGTTCCTGCACCACACAAGCAGCCATATCCTTGCCTATGCTGCGGTTGTCGGCCCCGATAAAAGCCGTATATTTGTCGGAGAGTGTTTTACGGTCAACCACTATCACCGGTATGCCACGGCGCATCACACGCTCCACCACGGGGGTGAACGCGCGCGCCTCGTTGGGGGACACCACCAGCAGGTTGATGCCCTCGTTTACCAAACTGTCTATCTGTTTTATTTGCAGTGCATTATCATCGTGAGCCGAACGTATGTCGAGTTTTACATTTTTGTTGTAAAACATTGTTTCACGCTGCATTTCACGGTTCATCTGCTCACGCCACACATCTTGGCTGCACTGCGACACACCAATCTTGAACGTGTCGGCCTCATGGCCCTTGCATGCTGCCACAAGCAGCACAAGCGCCACGAACACAAAGTTGAGTATATGCCTCTTCATAAGGGGGATAACTGTGTACACCGGTGTAAGCAGACATTCGACGAACCATAAAGTTATGTTCCTATATTGCTGGTATGTCATGGCGCATTATTACAGGCCATACTGCTCGCGCAGCCGCTGTACCCGTTCATCATTTCATGTTTCGCAACAACGCATTACGCCAATTTGCTCCAGGCCTTTTACCGAACATCTGCTTAGGCAAAGGTTATTTGTTAGAAGAATTGATGCAAATTTAAGCTTTTGCCCGCATAATTGGTGTAAACGCTCTCGTAAAAAATGCAATATCATTTATTGCAGCTTGATAAAACAATTCTGATATTATAGCTCACAAATCGTACGGATTATGCAGTTAAGAACTCACCAGCAGCAGTTGGCCAACAACGAGCAAGCAGCAAAACGAGCATGTAATGCTCACAGGTTCCGCCAACTCCTTCATTTTCGTGGGGCCAAAGCGTGTAGCGAAAAACCCCGTGCAATCAGCGTGTTCTGTGTTCGACAATCGTATCGGAACAGTTTTACCATACCACAATAAGATAATGCGCTTTATCCTCGAAAAAGTGTAGCAATCCGCGTATCTTATCCTCGAAAAAGTGTGGTATTTTATACAAACTATCCTCGAAAAAGTGTAGTAATACACGCATTTTATCCTCGAAAAAGTGTAGTATTTTACACAAACTATCCTCGAAAAAGTGTAACTTTGCGACGTAAGTATTTATAAATCAAGGTTGTTATGAAACGGAAGATATATAAAGAACTAATCAAATGGAAGGAAAACGAAGATAGAAAGCCTTTGATGTTACTTGGCGCAAGGCAAGTTGGCAAGACTTGGATAATGCAACACTTTGGTAAACAAGAGTACAAGAAGGTGGCGTACGTCAATTGTGATGACGAGCCACGAATGAAACAACTCTTCGACTTAGATTACGATATTGACCGCATATTGATGACCTTGCAAGCCATTACAGGTGTCAAGGTCACACCTGGTGACACTTTGATTGTCTTTGATGAGATACAGGAGGTGCCAAGAGGACTACATAGTTTGAAATATTTCTGCGAAAAAGCACCAATGTACCATGTGATGGTGGCAGGTTCCTTGCTCGGCGTTACTTTAGGCAAGGGCGAGTCATTCCCTGTGGGTAAGGTCGATATGCTGTCTATGTATCCGATGGATTATGAAGAATTTCTGTATGCAACGGGCCATGAGGGCTGGATAGACATTTTGCATTCCAAGGATTGGACTTTGATAGAGACGATGATGCCCAAAATGGTAGAACTGTTGCGTCAATACTACTTTGTGGGAGGTATGCCAGGCGTTGTGAGCAAGTTCGTAAAAAATGCAGACTTGCAACAAGTACGTACATTGCAGCATGAAATATTGGAAGCCTATGGCCGAGACATTTCTAAACACACCTCCGCGAGTGAGTCTGTCCGAATTCGTCAAGTAATGGGCTCACTTCCCGCTCAGCTGGCAAAGGAGAACAAAAAGTTTGTTTATGGTGCTATTCGCAAAGGTAGTAGGGCTAAGGATTTTGAACTTGCCATACAATGGCTTTTAGATGCTGGCATTATATATAAGGTAAACCGGGTTAATGAACCTAAGATGCCGCTCAAGTTTTACGAAGATTTTGATGCATTCAAGCTATTTATGTTAGACTGCGGACTTTTGGCTTGTATGGCCGAGGCTCCTATTGACCAAATGCTTGTGGGTAACAATGTGTTCACGGAATTTAAGGGAATGTTTACAGAGCAATATGTCATGCAACAGCTCAAGGCCATAGGCTTTACGCCTTATTATTGGAGCAATAGCAAAAGCCCTGCCGAAATTGATTTTATTATTCAGAATGACAAACGGGTTATCCCGATAGAAGTGAAGGCCGAGGAAAACGTACGTGCGCGTTCTTTGTCACAGTTTGTAAAAGACAATGCAGGACTGAAAGGACTGCGTATTTCGATGAGAGGTTATGTTGATCAAGAGTGGCTTGAGAACATTCCGTTAGTAGCAATTGATGCCTATTTTGAATAAATTGGTGCGGGAATGGCCTGGAACACATTCAAACACCCCTCAACGCAGTTCAAGCTTTATTTGAACTTTGATACCACATCATACACCTACCGCTGACAGTTATCCAACCTTCCTGTCCACATCAGCTGTTTTTTTCATTATACGGGCTGTTCGAAGTGATTCGCGCAGCCCCGTTTTGCTATGTGTGAGCGGCATCAAAACATAGAATCTCGGGCGGCGGCCGCATCATGCAGCTGGAAAAAAGTTGCAAGTTGACGGCCGAAAAGTTGGAAAAAAGTTGCAAGCAAGCCGTGTAAAGGCTGGAAAAAAGTTGTAATAACTATGCTAAAACGCAAGATAATCAACAAGTTAGAAGCGTGGAAGGAAACCACCGCGAACAAAGCACTGCTCATAAAGGGTGCACGCCAAGTAGGAAAGACCACAGTAGTGCGTCAATTTGCGAAGGCAAATTACAAGAACTTTGCCGAAGTAAACTTTGAACAGCACATTATCACATTAACATATTAGCGCATTAGCATATTTACCATCTTGCCACAGCAAGAGCCATAAAAAATAACGCCAAACTATTGGCAAACACACATAAATATTTGTATCTTTGCAGCAAGATTGAGTGAGGGGCTTTCGAAAGAAGTTCCTCACTTGTTTTTACAACACGCTATAAAGCATAACCAAAGGCAAGGGGGCAAGGAGGAATATTGGCCACCTTGCAGGTGTTAAAATACATCTGAAAGCATAACGAATGATTGACAAAAGTTTTGTAAAAAGTCTGGTGGAACAGTGGTTGGAGGGTAAGGACTACTTCTTGACCGACCTCACCATCAGTACCGACGACCGCATCGTGGTAGAGATAGACCACGAAGAGGGCGTGTGGATTGAAGACTGCGTAGAACTCAGCCGCTACATCGAGAGCCATCTCGACCGCGAGCAGGAGGACTTTGAACTCGAAGTGGGCAGCGCCGGCATAGGACAGCCCTTCAAGGTGTTGCGCCAGTACGAAATTCACCAAGGCGAGCGTGTCGAGGTGCTCACCACTGAGGGCAAAAAGTTGCAGGGAACCTTGGGCGGTGTAACACCCGAGGGCTTTACGCTCACCATCGAGGAAAAAGTGCGCGAAGAGGGGGCCAAACGCCCCAAACTGGTAGAACGCGAAGTGCCCTTCAGCTTCGACCAAGTAAAAAGCACCAAGTACGTCATCGACTTTAAATAAGAACTCTGGCGGGCGCACCTTCGTAACAAAAGCTTGAACGCCTGCCCGACGTGTCGCGCACGCATATATAAATAACTCAAGTTTCGGTTTTAACTTGAACGGGCTGAATCCGAAAGTTGAATAAATAAGACAATACACAATACCGCTCAATATATGGCTAAGAAGAAACAAGAAACAGCAAGCTTGATAGAAACCTTTGCTGAGTTTAAGCAAAACAAAAATATTGACCTCACCACCATGGTGGGTGTGCTCGAGGAGAGCTTCCGCAGCGTGATAGCCAAAATCTTTGGCTCTGACGAGAACTTTGACGTGATTGTAAACCCCGACAAGGGCGATTGCGAAATTTACCGCAACCGCGTGGTGGTGAACGACGATGAGGTGGAAGACCCCAACAAGCAAATATCATTGAGCGAGGCACAAAAGATTGATGCCACCTACGAGGTGGGCGAAGATGTGTCTGAAGAGATTCATTTTGCCGACTTCGGACGCCGTGCCATACTGACGCTGCGTCAGACTTTGGCCAGCAAAATTCTCGAGCTGGAACACGATGCCCTCTATAATAAATACAAGGACCGCGTGGGCGAGCTTATCACTGCCGAGGTGTACCAGACCTGGAAGAGCGAGACACTGCTTATGGACGAGGAGAAGAACGAGCTCTACCTGCCCAAATCGCAGCAAATACCCCGCGACTTCTTCCACAAAGGCGATGCCGTGACAGCCGTTATCGACCGTGTGGACAACACCAATGGCAATCCTAAAATCTACCTCTCGCGCACATCGAACGATTTCTTGCGCCGTTTGCTCGAGAACGAAATACCCGAAATTGCCGACGGCGCCATCCGCCTCTGCCGCATTGCCCGCATTCCGGGCGAACGCGCCAAGATAGCCGTTGAAAGCTACGACGACCGCATCGACCCCGTGGGCGCCTGTGTTGGTGTGCGCGGCAGCCGTATACACGGTGTGGTGCGCGAGTTGCACAACGAAAATATCGATGTGATCAACTTTACCAACAACACAGCCCTGTTCATACAGCGTGCCTTGAACCCCGCACAGGTGTCGAACGTTGTGCTGCACGAAGAGGAGCGTAAAGCCGAGGTGTACCTGCGTCCTGCCGAGGTAAGTCTGGCTATTGGTAAGGGTGGTATGAACATCAAGCTGGCCTCGATGCTCACCGAGTACACCATCGACGTATTCCGTGAGGTTGAGGGCGAAGAAATGACCGAGGATATCTACCTCGACGAGTTTGCCGACGAAATAGACCAGTGGGTGATTGACGCCATCAAGGGCATCGGTCTCGAAACCGCCAAGGACGTGCTCAATGCACCCCGCGAAATGCTCATCGAAAAGGCCGACCTCGAAGAGTCTACCGTCGACGAAGTATTGCGCGTGCTGCGTGCCGAGTTTGAGAACGACGCACCCCAGGCACCCGCTGCCCAACCAACTGCTGAGGCTCCGGCCGACGCTAACGAGCCTGCTGCAGAGCCGGCAGGCGAGGAGAGCTAATGCACAACGCGTAAGTCGGGCGGCGCACACACGCTAAAGCACATAATCACGCAGCCGGTGTGGAGTCTTTTTAAGGCAAAGCATAATCAGCCAACAAGGCCAGAGCCTTGAAAACTCCACCCCGTGCGGCGCGCTATGGCCGCTGTGGGGCATGCCAGCCCACTTACCTATGTTGAGACAATCGCATTAGCAAACCTTACTAACATTATTGCATGAGTATCAGATTAAATAAAGCTATCAAAGAATTTGGCGTCGGCTTGCAGTCAATCACCGACTTCCTGAAGGAAAAAGGAGCACCCGTGGCAAGCAACGACCCTAACCAAAAGCTTGACGACAAGCAGTACGAACTACTTAAGAATGCCTTCAGCGCCGACAAAACGCTGCGCGACAAGGCTGAGGAACGTATGCAGGACCGTCAGGAAAAGAAACGCTCTGCCAAAACGCGCAAGGCCGAGGAAACCATGGTTGAAACGGTGGTACCCGAAGTAAAGGGACCACACATTGTGGGCCACATCGACCTCGAGGCCAAACCCGCCAAGGCACAGAGCAACACACAATCTGCCAACAACACAAAAGCCGAGGCTCCAAAAGCTCCGGCTAAAAGCATAAATAAGCCCCAGGCTAACGCAGCCACTGCTGCAAACACCCCCGCAGCCCCTGCCCAAAAGACTGAGGCCGAGGAAGCAGTGCCGGCACATGCCAACAACCAAACTACTTCCAACCCCCAAAACATGAACCAAAGCACTACCGAAAACACCAAAGTACAACGCGAAGAGCGCGCCAAAGCCATTGGCGAGGAGGAAGACGGTGTGTTCAAACTCCACCCCCAGGTTGAAATTACTGGTCCCAAGGTGCTCGGCACCATTGATCTCAGTGCCATTAACTCTACTACACGACCCAAAAAGAAGTCGAAGGAGGAGCGCCGCCGCGAACGCAACAACAAGCAGGGGGCTGCCGGACAAAACGGGCAGGCACAGGCCGGCGGACAGCGCAAAAAGCGTAACCGCATTGGCAGCGAACGTGTCGATGTGAACAATGCCGCCAACCAGCCCAAGCAGAATGGCAACAACAATGGCAAGAAGCGCAACCAGCAGGGTGCCAACGGTCAGAACGGACAGAACAACCGCAACAACCAACAGGGCGCTGCCAATGGCAAGAGTGCCAACAAGAACCGCAACCGCCGCGCCAAGGAGCAGCAAAAGGTTGAGGTGAGCGAAGAGGACGTGGCCAAGCAGGTAAAGGAAACACTGGCACGCCTCACCAGCAAGCAAAAGGGTGGCAAGGGCGCCAAGTACCGTAAGGAAAAGCGCGAACAGCAGCACCAGCGTGCTGAGGAGGAACGCCGCGAGGCCAAGGCCGAGAGCAAAGTGCTCAAACTCACCGAATTTGTAACTGCCAACGAGCTGGCACAAATGATGGACGTGCCTGTGACAAAGGTTATTGCTACCTGCATGAGCATTGGCATCATGGTGAGCATCAACCAGCGTATGGACGCCGAAACCATCGACCTCGTGGCCGAAGAGTTCGGTTTCAAAACAGAATATGTGGCCGCCGACGTGCAGGAGGCCATTGCCGAGGAGGAGGATAGCCCCGAAGACCTCGAACCACGCGCACCGATTGTTACCGTTATGGGTCACGTTGACCACGGTAAGACATCGTTGCTTGACCACATTCGCAAGTCGAATGTCATTGCCGGCGAGGCTGGCGGTATCACCCAGCACATTGGTGCCTACAATGTCACACTCGACAACGGTCGCCACATCACCTTCCTCGATACACCGGGTCACGAGGCATTTACCGCCATGCGTGCCCGTGGTGCACAGGTAACGGATATCGCCATCATTATCATTGCTGCCGATGACGACATCATGCCCCAGACCAAGGAGGCTATTGCACACGCCACCGCAGCCAATGTGCCCATCGTGTTTGCCATCAACAAGGTGGACAAACCGCACGCCAACCCCGACAAAATTAAGGAGGGACTGGCTGCCATGAACTTCCTCGTTGAGGAGTGGGGCGGTAAGTACCAGAGCCAGGACATCAGTGCCAAGAAGGGTACGGGGGTGAAGGAACTGCTCGAAAAGGTGCTGCTCGAGGCAGATATGCTTGAACTCAAGGCCAACCCCAACCGCAAGGCTACGGGTACGGTTATCGAGTCGTCGCTCGACAAGGGTCGTGGTTATGTGGCCACTATCTTGGTGTCGAACGGTACGCTCCACCAGGGCGACATCGTGCTGGCAGGTACCAACTATGGTCGTGTGAAGGCCCTCTTCAACGAGCGTGGCCAGCGCATCGACAATGTAGGGCCCTCAATGGCTGCCACATTGCTCGGCTTCAATGGTGCTCCGCAGGCCGGTGACCAGTTCCACGTGATGGAGACTGAACAGGAGGCCCGCGAAATTGCCAACAAGCGCGAACAACTACAGCGCGAGCAAGACTTGCGTACCCGTGAGGTGCTCACGCTCGAAAAGATTGGCAAACGCCTCAAGATGGGTTCATATCACGAACTCAACATCATTGTCAAGGCCGACGTGGACGGTTCGGTCGAAGCTTTGGCCGACTCGTTTATCAAGCTTTCTACCGAGAATATTGTGGTGAAGGTTATCAACAAGGGTGTGGGCCAGATAAGCGAGAACGATGTAACACTTGCAGCTGCCTCAGAGGCCATTATCATTGGTTTCCAGGTGCGTCCGTCACAGCAGGCCCGCAAATTGGCCGAGCGCGACGGTGTCGAAATCCGCCAGTACTCAGTCATCTACGATGCCATTGAGGACGTCAAGGTGGCCATGGAGGGTATGCTCGAGCCTGTTATCAAGGAGGAGGTTACTGCCAACATCGAGGTGCGCCAGGTTTACCACATCAGCAAGGTTGGTTATGTGGCAGGTTGCTACGTGATCGATGGCAAGGTGAAGCGCAGCGACAAGGCGCGCGTCATTCGCGATGGTATTGTAATCTTTACCGGCGAAATCAATGCGTTGAAGCGCTTTAAGGACGATGTGAAGGAGGTTAGCACCAACTTTGAGTGTGGTATCTCTCTCACCAACTGCAACGATATTAAGGAGGGTGACATGATTGAAACCTTCCAGGAAATTGAGGTTAAGCAGAAACTGCAGTAAATGCTCATGAATGAACACGTATTAGTCTCGTCAGGGCTTGTTCGTGCATCATTCTGTTGAGAATTATATAGTATTTTTTTGTGCGAGTGCAGACTACGTTTGCACTCGCACATTGTTTGTTATGGGCTGCACTCTGAAGAATTGCAAGCACTAATGGGAGCGACGCGTCTCGCGTCGGGAAAATATACTGCTATTATTTAGTAGAGCTTGTATTCTTTTCTTTCATTATCCCGACGCGAGACGCGTCGCCCCCATTAGAGCTTGCGTTTGGTGGTAGCGCTTAGTGGTAGCGTTTGATTGTTGCGTTTAATTGTAGCTCTTGATGCTTGAAGAGACGCAAGCACTAATGGGGGCATTCTATGTTATTGACCAAATTTTTGGCAATTTTTTTTGTTAAAGGATCTGTTGGATACCGATGTTAGCATACAACTATTGAGCTA
>OIXA01000516.1_pt1 | contig 55825 bp, 51 predicted proteins | sample 1587721 | NCBI WGS metagenome assembly OIXA01 (sample SAMEA3888900, study PRJEB22519) | human gut metagenome | biome: human gut; feature: human-associated habitat; material: faeces | place: Denmark | collected 2013
CTTCACTCAGCCGGAGCCTGCAAACAATTTTGCGCATAATTCTTGACAGTACCTATTTCTGAACCGCTGCTTATGTATTCTATGGCAAAAAATAACGCCCACATTTTCTGTGAGCGTTATCGCCGTGATATTCATTAGATACAAAACGCGGCGTAGAGAGGAACAGTCTTTTTGCCGTCTTCAAAGCCAAAGTTTTTAGTGGAGAGCTTGATAGCATAGGCGGGCTTGTAGGTGTCCATATAGACCTTCAGACTCTTGGCCTTGGTGTTGTCGGCAGACTTGACCTCAATTGGGATAAGCTGACCGTCGCGCTGAATGATAAAATCAATTTCAGCTCCGCGCTCGGACTCCCAATAGTAGGTACGGTAGCCGTTAATGGAAAGCTGCACATTGACATAGTTCTCCGCCATACCGCCCTTGAAGTCGCTCAGCTCCTCGACCATATAGAGAATGTCATTGGCGGCTAAATCCTTCTTGGCGCAGAGCAGCCCCAAGTCGGACACATAAATCTTGAACGCGTCGATGTCACGGTAGTTTTCGAGCGGCTTTTTGATCTGCTCGACCTTATAAACCTGCGACACGATACCGGACAGGCAAAGCCATTCGATCGCATTTTCAAATTCGGAAGCCCGTCCGCCCTTTTTAATAAGCTTATACTGAAAACGGGTGTTCTTCTTAGAAAGCTGAACGGTAATGTTATCGTAGGCAAGTCTGGTTTTCTTGATCTCGTTCAGGTTGTTATACTTGCTCATATCGTTGAGATAGCTTGCAAGTATGGTATCCTGTGTGTGGCGGACAAGGATGTAGTCCTTTGTCTGGGCAAACTGCATCACGCACTCCGGCATGCCGCCGACCACAAGATACTGACGGTAAAGCTGCATTGCGGCGTCATGTAAAGCGGACGGCAGCGGCGTATCTGTATTGAAGCACTTTTTTATCTGCTCCACCAAATCGTCCTCGCCGAGAGCCAGCATGAACTCCTCCATGTCCATCGGATAAAGCGTTTTCATATCGACCTTTCCGACAGGGAAAGAGAATTTTGCCCTGTTGACCTCAACGCCGAGCAGACTGCCTGCAACGATAATGTGATACTCCGGCGCGTCTTCGCAAAAGTATTTGAGCGAAGTCAGCGCTCTTTCACAAAGCTGCACCTCATCGAATACTATGAGCGTCTTTTCTCTTACGATGGTCTGCCTAGCGATATGGGATAGGATCGGTATCAGATAATCGGGACTGATGTTCTCATCAAAGGTTTCGTTCAGCTTAGGATTAGTTTCAAAGTTGAAGTAGGCCACATTTTCATAGTGGGTACGTCCAAATTCCAGAATAGAATAAGTTTTTCCGACCTGTCTCGCGCCCTGCAAAATAAGGGGTTTGCGGTGTTCTCTATCTTTCCACGCTTCCAAAAAGCCCATGATTTTTCTATACATGCTCAGGCCTCCTTAAAGGTACTGAACATAGTATAGCAAACTTTCGTGTAAAAATCAACAAAGTTTACTCGTGTTTTTACATTAAAATGCATGAATATTTTTGATAATCTCTCACAGCACTACATGATCTCCTCATTTCTCACGTTTTACGTCTCCCTGAACTTGGTTGTTATCAATTTATAAAGTTCAGTATTACGGGAAAACTTGTTGACGAACAGCACAAGAGAGCTACCGACGTCGAGCAGCCCCTGTCCCGCACCTACATTCGTAATATAGCCGAGCTGAAGATCTTAATGAGCTTGGCAAGCTCATTACGGTCTGTGGACGCTTGATTGAGCATAATGATAAACTCGCTATCGGCATACACCGTCCTTGCCGTGTGGCTCTGCAAAAAGGTCATCTACATTCTATGTAATACCTGTGCAGTACGCGCCGTATTTTCCAAGCAAATCTAAAAATCAATCTGTGACATCCAGCAAGAAGCCATATCTTCCTTTATCTTTTTCTTTAGTAAATCGGATTCTGTTTGCGCTCTTGTAGTTAATATCCGGTATTTCGTTTTCTACCACAATTGTTTGTATTCCGTTTTGATTTTCTATAATGTTCTCAAACAACATGCTCCTCATAGTCTCAGATGGCTTTTTTGTTTCCTTCTCTTTTAGTGATAATATAGGTGAATCCAGCACCAGAAAATTTGGCGAATATTTTGCATGACTTTCCAAATATCTCGATAAAACAATCGCTATTACTGAATTCAAATACGCGTTATATCCTTTACCATTGGAACTTTTCTTTTTCCCGTTTATAATAACATCCATGGTTGACTTATCAAACACCACAGAAAACAAATTATCATATTTGCAGTCTTCAAGGAATAATCTAATATCATTATTCAATTCATTGATGAAACCATAATCAATGTGCTCTTTTACCGCAAATTTAATTTGACTTTCATCATCAACGCTATTTTTAATCATATCGGCCGTCTTCTGGTCTGATATTTTCTTCAGAATATCTACTTCTTTTTGACGTTCAACTGCATCTTTGTATGCCAACAGCTTTTCTTTTAAAATAGACACTTCTGGCTTAAGTTTATTTTCAACAAGTTCTTCAATTGATTGCTTTTTTGCCATAAGTGTCTTAATTTCTTGCTCTAAAGCAAGTTTTTCCGCATGCAATTCTTTAGATGCACTTTCCAAATCTTTTGCTTGCAACTTTATCTTTTTATAATCTGATTTTGCTGCATCAATATAGTTTTTGTTTTTCTTAACAACTACCTCGCTGTCGCAAAATGGGCATTGAGTTGAAAAATCTCCTTTTAAGTTTGCTTCACCATCAACAATAAAATTGAGTCGTTTTAAATCTGCGCTATACTGAGTGGCAAGTTCATCATATCTATCTATAAGCAGATTGCACTCAGATAAATCCCGGTTTCTTTCATATAATTGGGCAAGTATCTCTCGGTTTTCCTCAATAGACTTATTAATTAACTGTTCGGTTGAAGAAATTGTTTCCATAATTTTTTCAACCTCTAGCATAATATCTACATGTGGACTCTCTTTTAATTGGCTTAATAATTCTTGGTTTCTTTCAGACAATCTAAATAATTCTCTGTTTATATATTCCTTCACAGCATCTTTTTTTGCTTCTTTAATTTCTTTGCTATCAATTGCTTCTGCCTCGGCAAAGTCTCTACCTGACAATAGAAAAATCAGAGAAGATAGTTCAGCAGTGCTGTTGGTATATTTGTCTGATAGAATAACTGAACTTTCGGAAATTATTTTTGTTTCCGTAAGCATAAACATATGGCTGAACGTTCTCCAAGATAATACTTTCTTTTTAAAATTTTCATTGCAAATAACAAGATGTTTTTCATCGATGCCAATTAAAGATAACCATACAGAATTAATAGTTTTATCATAATCGGTACCACTTGCTTTTGAATTATATTTGCCCGAAGATATTTTTTTGTCCGAACTGTCTACATTTATTTTGTTCTCTCCAATTTTACGGCTCATTGTCAATTTCCCACGCTCTGTTCGCACAACGATCTTTATATATTCATACCCAGTAGAAACGTCAATGGGCTCTTTATCGCTCCCAAACATATAATCAATACATCTAACAATATAGGTTTTGCCAGTATTTGAAGGACCATATATAATATTCACGCCATTCGATAAATCAATGGTTGAATCCGTCTTTCCTGAGCCAGTGACAGTTAATTTTTCAATATAAAAACTCATAAATTATTGCCTCCCGCCATATTTATCGCATATTCATTTATGCTACAAATCAATTTTCTGTCAGAGTATTCGCGGAATAGTGAATTAGTCTTTTTTACTATATCAGTAAAATCTTCTGCATATTTATCATTGAGAGATTCACAAAACATCGTTCCGCTTCTTGATATACTATAGTTGAACCCACTTTTGTTACAATGCGGAATAATATAGCCTCTTAATACCAGTTCCTTTAAGGCTTGCGATACAATTTCTCGTTTTGATGTATACTCACTAAATCGATAATCGTTATCACCATGCAAATTATACTCTGATGCGCCAAAATCTTTCCCATATATTGATATAAAATCTAAAGCAGCGATTCTGTCAACAGATAGTCTGCTTTGCACTGTATTCAAAATTATTAACATCCTCAATGATATTTCAAGTGAACTATTAAAAACCTCACTCATCTTTATCCACCCACCTTAGTTTCTCGTCATTAACCAACATATGACAAACCCCTTTTCGCTCACTATTTCCTATACAATGCAGTTTACTATCCAACATAGACTTAGATGTATTAGTTACAGAAGCTTGTTTTAAATCCTCAACTAAACGTTTATATCCATTATCATATTTTTGCTCATGTGTATCAATTATTCCATTGTATATTTCTTCTTTCAGTATATCAAACTGTTGTGAATCCGTTAACGTGTCTCTAACGAACCTACGTATTGTTTCAGCAGAATAATAATCTTTTCTCTGCCTATTAAGGTGTTTAAAATAATTACTATAGGCTTCTAATGATTTTGTTGTATCAATTTTTACTTTCAATTCATCCGAATACGCTTCTAATAAAGCAGAAATATACGGCATCTCAACAGCCTCAATCGTGTCAGTTGGTTCTAATGGCGCAGGCAAATTAAGTCTACGTCCTCCAAAACGAATATTTCCGTATATTGTATCTAAATACTCATCAACAATTTGAGCAATTGGATATGTTTTGATTATTGTAAAATCAAAGGAGTTTATATAATCTAAAAGCGGCTTGTCTAATAGAACTTCCTCCGTTTTTGTAATTTTTGATTTGCAATAAGCATCCCAATTTTTTATAAGACTGTCTAATAGCTTTTGCGGATTATCTATTAAATCTTGTAGAGAAGACCCTACATCATTTGAGGCAATAATAAAATATTCCTTTGGTACAGGAATTTCTCCCTTATATGTATAATAGCAAAGTTTGCCCAATTCCAAATAATAATTTGTTGGCGCTAGCCCTGTATTATAATGCTTGCATTGATAATAATCTACAGTACCATCGCTGTAATAGCCGACAACATCGCGCCCTTTGTCACCAGCACCCCCAATTCTTTTGATAGATGAATATTTGGCTTTTTTGCAGCCAAATAGCCATTCTAATGTAAATTGTTCAAAAGAATCTTCATCCATAATATGAACTTTATCAATTGGAGCGATATTAGTATCCGCCCCGTATAATTCCAAATCAATATGAGGTTTGTTTAACTCAATAAATGATAACATTTATCTTACCTCCAGCCTTTAGTGGCTATCCATTCATTTTGCCATTCGTTCCCATTGACAATCGCATCAAACACAGGCTCAAGGAAAGTCTGAATCTCAGCAATGACAAATGGAAACTCAAGCGTATCGTCTTTTATCGTTTTCAAAAAGTACTTCCAACGTTTTTGCATGTCCTCATCATCGGCAAGTGAAACAACCCGCTTAAAGCTATCTCTATCGTATGGAGTGCCACGCCGCTGGAGGGTGCTAAAGATAGCGGATTGCAATCTCTCTCCGTCAAAATTGAATGTCATTGAAAGATAATAAATATCATAAAAATCTTTCATTCTTCCTGTCAGTTCAAAGCGCTGCAATATAGCATCAAACTTTTCGGCAATGGTACTTTCGAGTGAATAAGTTTTGATTATCGGTGCTTCAAAGTCTGGGAGCTGCGTATTGATTGTGCGCTCTTCGGCACGGGGAAATATAATATCACCCACACCAATATCAATATTGAATGGTACACGTACATTCTTTATTTGAGCAATAATCTGTGTACTGATACCGTGATATTTTCTTTGTGGGGAAATTTCTTCAAATCCTTTTGCCCGCATTTCTATATAATCGTTGCCTGTTGGTGTGTCGATGATTTTGCCAATCAAATCTTTTATATCTTCTATAGTATTAGAGTATCCACGGAGCAGAAAATCGACATCAATAGTAGCTCTGCTTTCAAAGTTGGTTAAGGTATAAATGAACAGTCCACCTTTGAGTATCAGCGTATCCCCATACTCAGATTTCGATAGCTTTCTCAGAAATTCTTCTTGAACAAAAAGCTGCAAGCATTGCTGATAACTAATACCTGAAGCCTTTGCCTTATTTCTGAGCTTTGCCAAAACGGAAGCTGCTTTATCTGTCATTACAACCACACTCCTATCAGTTCTTTTACCTTTTTCTGCACACGCAGTTTCTTAGCATACATCATAAGATTGGGGATATTCTTTTTCGGGTCATTAACATACCCCTGTATTGCTTTATTGAAAATTTCCTTATCCATTTTACTCATATTTTTCAGAACATCACATATCGTCCTGTCACGATCATAAATTCGTACTGTTGTAAAATCGATTTTGCCGGTTGTTTCGCCAAGCGTAACTAACTCTGGCTCAACGCGATATGCTTTAATAAATGGATATTCTATTTTAGTTCGCAATTTTGAAACGTTCTTATCTATTGCGAAATTCCATTCGGCGGGGTTTCTATCACTGTACTTGTAATAAAATAGCGCTGTTTCCATGCAAAGAACAGCATCTGGAAACAATGTATTAATAATAACTATTTCTCTGGTTTCACAGCTTTCAGTCCACTGATAATAACCACGTCTTATTCTTTCAATATAACCTTCGTCCAAAAGCTGTTTAATGTCGGCATAATATAGCTTGGCTTTAAGAATTTCAGCAGTAGTCATCACATAATGATGTTGCTCAAAAATCTTTCTCACCACTTTAATATCATTTTCATGCAGCATTCGCACACCTCTACTCAATTGCCTCAAATTTGTTAATCGTTCGGGCACTTTATTATATTATAAATGATTTCCATATAGGAAGTCAATAGTAAACTACCCATTCAAAATCAAATGAGTGGGTAGTTTACTATTGGAAGGTTGGATAGCTTGTCCCCAACGGAAGCACACATGTCTGGTGCGGATTTCATTGCATAATATCAAAAAATACTTCTCACCGTGAGAAGTATTTCTGAACCGCTGCCAAAGGCAAGCTGCAAGTTTGCTTTTGGCAGCGGCTCATTATATCCGCTGTGTGCCAATAGACTGTATGTAGAACTGGAGGGATGAACATGCGCAATGACGCCGTTGAAAAACTTGCTTCGGCAGATATACGCAGCGTGGATGCAGAGGCCTTAGTCGACGCAAAAGATGTAAAGCTCAACATGAGTCTTCCGAGAGAGGCGCGGGCTGCATATCTGCGCGAAAAGCTTCTTAACCCTTATTGCTACAAAGTCGGCGGCATAGTGGTAAAGCTTGAGTTTGACAATGACGCCGCGAGCTTGCAGGATAACTTGACAGACTTTTTTGTAAGGAAGAAAAACGGCCTATAACGGCATTTGCAAAATTTGACTCACATTTACATTAAGCTTATAATAACAGTGTAGTGTGATGGAAGGAGGAAAAATGGCTGCAAATAGCCGTACCGCAGTAAGCGGAAGAAGAACAAAAACATGGTTGATGGGGGTGTACATACGCCTGTCGAAGGAGGATGCACGGCACCTTGATGAATCCGAGAGCGTCACAAACCAGCGCTCTATCATTGAAGATTATATAGCTTCAATGGACGACGGCGACGAATACCGCATAGTCGACGAGTATGTTGACGACGGCATATCCGGAACAACGGACGATGAGCGCGCGGACTTTCAGCGTATGCTCAACGACATAAGGCGCGGCAGAGTAAACTGTGTCATAGTCAAAGACCTTGCGCGCTCTTTCAGAAATTACAGCGACCAGGGATATTATCTCGATGACTGGTTCCCGCGCTATAATGTCCGCTTCATTTCGCTTTATCATCAGCCGCTCGACAGCTATAAAGAGCCGAAGCTCATGCGGAGTATCGCCGTACCTATCCAAGGCGTTCTGAACGAAAACCACTGCGCTGAAACCTCAGAGAAGGTTCGGGAAGTGTTTGACATGAAGCGGCGCAACGGTGAGCACATAGGCTCGTTCGCCGCTTATGGCTGGCTGAAAGACCCGGACAACAAAAATCTGCTCATACTCGATGAGGTCGCCGCGGAGGTCATAAACGATATGGCCGACATGGTGCTCAACGGAATGAGCCTGAACAAAATTGCGGAGTACCTCAACGACCATGATGTCCCATGCCCGTCAGTCTATAAGCGTCAGACCCTCGGCCTAAAGTACTACAATCCGCAGTTTGACATCAGCACAAAGCCGTTGTGGGCAGGAACGACCATACGCCGCATTCTGACAGACCGTATGCTTTGCGGAGACCTGATCCAAGGGCGCTACAGGGTGAAAAGCTATAAGGTGCATATTCAGGAGCGTGTCCCCGAAGAGGAATGGTTCATCGCGGAAAACGCTATCCCGGCTATAATGAGCAGAGAGAAGTTTGATAAGCTTCAGAACGCGCTGAACCGCGATACGCGCCGCTCTCCGAAGGAGGTAGACCTGTATCTCTTCAGCGGCTTCCTGCGCTGTGCCGACTGCGGAAGAGCCATGAGCCGCAAGGTTTCCGGCAACATAGTCTACTATATGTGCAAGACGTACCGCGACCTGTCCAAGAAGGCCTGCACCATCCATTCCATACGTCAGGACAGATTGGAGGAGGCCGTACTGTATGCCATCCAGCAGCAGATATATCTCGCCGTGGATTACACAAAGCTCGTTGACGATATCAACCGCGCCCCGGCAGCAAAGACACAGTCCAAAAGACTGCTGGACGCGATAGAGCAAAAGGAAAAGGAGCTTGCAAAGATATCCCGCTATAAGCAGGCGATCTATCAGGACTGGAAGGACGGCGAGATAAGCCAGAGCGAGTACCGCGGTATGAAATCCGATTACGAGCGCCAGACTGAAAGCATCAACGCCGCCATTGAGAAGCTGCGCAAGGAAGAAAAGGAGCTGGAAACCGGCTTTGATACGGAAAGCCCATGCCTTGCAGCGTTCAGGCAGTACGGAAATATAGACCGGCTCACGAGGGATATACTTATCGAGTTCATCGACACGATATATATCTACGAGGGCGGGCGCATAAGCATAAAGTTCAGATTTGCCGACGAATTCCGCAAAATACAGGAGTATATCGAACTGAACAGCACCAAAACAACGGATCAAGCCGTTGCTTTTAATTGAGGCTGACCGTTCCCTAAGGGCTGTGTCTCGACCGGTGCCACCGGTGCCACCGGCCCGGCAGGTCCTGCCGGGGCAACTGCCACAAATGAAAACGCCATGCTCTATAACACCGACGCGACCGCCATCACGAGCGGCGGCGATGTCACTCTCGGCACGAACGTCATCAACTCCACCGGCAGCATCACCGTCTCCGGCACCACCGGCGTCACGCTCACAGCGGGGCAGTACCTTGTGACCTTCGTAAGCGACGCATCGGTGACTGCTGCCGGGACGGTCGGCGCGGCACTCGCGCTCGACGGCACAGCGCTGACCTACGCCGAGACGGCACAGACGCTCACCGCCGCAGGTTCCGACCGCATCGCCCTCACCGCGATCGTCACGCCCACGGCGGGACAGATACTGACCGTGCGCAACAACACCGGCAACTCCGTCACCTATTCAAACAGCACCCTCACTATCGTGAAGCTTGCCTAAAGTGCTATGAAAACAGACCTGCCTCCGTTATGGAAGCAGGTCTGTTTTCAGTTTACAAGTGCGGTTTACTTGAACGCGACAACGGCCATCGAAAGGATGCCGGCGGCGAGGAGCCGCACGGGGAAGCCGCGAAAGGCCGCGGGGACATACTTGTCATCGATCTTTGTCTCGACCCCGGCAAAGAGCAGCAGGGCAACGGTGAAGCCAAGCCCTGCGCCCAGCGCGGAAGCCGAGGCTTCGGCAAGGCCGCTGCCGGCGGCGTTTGCGCAGGTGCCGAAAACGACGCCGTTGAGCGCGATGAGCAGGTACTTATCGGTGAAGAAGTGGCCGATGACGGAGGCCGCGATCAGCACCCAGAGAGCGGCGACAAAGGTCGAATACACACCGATGCTGATACAGGCAGTGCAGAGCGCTGCGACGAGCGTGACCGCCGCGACGGCAAGGCCGTACTTTGCAAGCGCCTTTGCGCTGCCCTTCGCGCCAAGCGCTGGGGTGACGCCGAAGAACTGCTCCAGAACGACGTTATTCGCAAGCGCGCTGCCGATTATGATAAGCAGAAAGGTTTTGAAGTCCATCGTTTACGCCTCCTTCTTTTCGGCACAGGCCGAAATGATCGCGTCCGCAGTGCCGCCGAGAGCGGCAGTGCTCTTCTTGCTGACGGCGCTGACAACGGCCATGACGATCGCAAGCACGATGAAGCCGCCGGCGGGACTTGTGAGCAGGGAGACGCTGTGCGCCTTGAAGAAGTCAAGCGTGATCCCGGCAAAGCTGCCCGCGCCGAAGATCTCTCTTATCGCGGCGGTGACAAAGAGCGCCGCGATGAAGCCGAGGCCGGTAAGGAAGCTATCCTTGAGTGCCGCGCCGACGCTCTGCTGCGCCGCGCGCTCGGACTCGGAGAAGATAAGCGCGTCAACGGCGAGGAGCGCGGCATAGACGCCGAGCATGTTATAGACCTTGGGCAGCCACGCGTTCAGAAGAAGCTGCGCCATGCTCGCAAAGCCCGCGACCAGCATGAACTGGGCGATGAACAGCGTGTTCTCGGGAAGGAGCTTCTTGATAAGCGAGGAGAAAAGGGACGCGAGCAGCATGACCGCAAGCGCGGTGACGCCCAGCGTGAGAGCCGGGAGCACGGCGGTAGTCGCCGCAAGCGCCGGGCATGCGCCGAGGAGCAGGACAAGCACGGGATTTTGCGCAATGGCTGCGCGAAGCTTATTTTCGTTCATCAGCCTTCACCTCCGTTTTGATCGATCGCGCCAAAGGCCAGGAACACATCCGCGGTGGCGGCGGAGACGGCCTCAGAGGAGATCGTTGCGCCGGATATCAAAGCCTGATCGCCGTTCCAGCTGTCTCCGGTGATCCCGGCAAAGCCGGCCTTGTAATCGGATTCGTTCAGCTCATAGGCATTGAAGTAATCGCCCATGAGGATGAATTCATCCGCCGTCATGGAGACGATAGCGCCGCTCTCATCGAGCACATAGTAGAGAAGCATCGGCATGTTGCCATAGCCGAGCGGACGCGCGGCAAAGCCGTAATAGGTGCTGCCGCCGACGCTTATGCTGTAGGCATGGGAGACCGTGCCGTAGAGTCCGTCGAGTGCGATGGGTGTGCACTCGGCGCCGTCACCGGCGAGCTTCGAGAGCTTCTTGATCTCCTTGGCGGAGCTGTCCTCGATATTCGCCGCAGCGTCTGTGGCGGCTTCCTCAAGTATTGCCGCGTCAACACTCTCGGTAACGTCCGCCCCGTTTACGTCATAGGCGTGGGCGGAGAGAGAATCGTTCACGAGCACGAGATAGCTGTTCTCGCCAACCGCGGCGATGTAGGCCGCGCCGACGCCGTTTGCGGAATCAAGCGCCATGGTGATGCTGCCGCCTGAGAGCTCACGCTCGGTGTACTGGGCGACGCCCTCGGTATTTGCCATGCCGGGGAAGAGGCTGGGCAGCAGCTCAAGCAGGATCTGGCTGTCGCTCTTGACACCGGCGGAGACGAGGGAGTTTGCGGTGAGCACGGCGAAGCCGTCCTCGACGGCCTCCTTGAAGGCCTTGGAGGAATAGGTGACACCGGCGACAAGGCTCACGCCGCCGAGCGCGGAGTCCTGACCGAGATAGCTGTCGGGATAGTCCTCGCCGAAGTGCTTGCTGTCGGAGAATGTATTGAGCTTGATGCCGGAAATTTTGCCCTCGCTGTCGACCGCCATTGTGAGCTCTATCGGCTCGCCGGTATAGCCCTTGGTGGTGGACAGGCGGATAACATAGCCGAGACCGGAGGTCTCACGGTACAGCCCCTGAACGGTTTCGGGCACGTCGGTAAGGGTCGAAGCCGCGGGATCGGCCGCGTCATAGAGCGGCTCGAAATCCTGCGCGTCGGGCATGACCTCAAGCAGCGGCTCATAGACCGCGGCAGAGCCGTTGGCCGCGATGATGGGCGCGGTATAGGCATTGACGCCGGTGATGCCGAGCATCATAACGGCGAAAATGAGCACAAGGACAATGACTGACTTTACGGTATTTTTCATATCAGACACCTCCAAGCGGCTTCTTGGCCGTCCATTTCTCGATATACGGGGTGAGTATGTTCATGGCGAGGATGGAGAAGGACACGCCCTCGGGGTAGGCGCAGAACTCGCGTATGACAAAGGTTATCACGCCGCAGCCGACCGCGAACACGACTCTGCCGGTGTTATTGATGGGAGTGGTGACATAGTCGGTCGCCATGAAGATCGCGCCGAGGAACACGCCGCCTGCCATGACGGAATAAAGCGCGGTGACGAAGCTTCCGGCGGAGACAAGGGAGAGGACTAACACCGTGCCGACAAAGGCGGCGGGAACGTACCACTTGATGACACGGCGCGCGCAGAGATACGCGTAGCCGATGAGCAGGGCGAGGATGCAGCTCTCACCGACAGCGCCGCCGCGCAGGCCGAGGAACATATCCATCAGCGGGGGGAGCTGCTCGGAACCGGCAGAGATGAGCTCCAGCGGGGTAGCGGAGGCCTCAAGCTCCACAACAGCCGGCATAGCGCCGCCTGCGACTTCGGAGAAGGCAAGCAGCATGAACACACGGCCGCTGATGGCGGGGTTTGCGAAGTTGTGCCCAAGCCCGCCGAAGAGGCACTTGACGATGATTATCGCGAAGGCAGAGCCAACGACGCACTGCCAGACGGGGACGCTCGAGCTGAGGTTCAGCCCAAGCAGAAGCCCGGTGACGACGGCGCTGAAGTCGCCTACGGTCTGCTTTCTGTGGGTTGCAAGATCGAACAGCGCTTCGGAAACGGCAGCACCGATGACGCAGGCGGCGATGACCTTAAGCGCGCCGGTGCCGAAGATCACGACGGCGGCGACGGTGGCCGGGAGCAGCGCGATGACGACATCGAGCATCACGCGGCGGCTGGAATCCGAGGTATGAATATGCGGGGCGTTCGATACGATCAGCTTATCCATATCACTTTCCCCCTTCTTTTTCGGCCAGAGCGGCCTTGTATTTTCTGACGAAGCTCTTAGCTTCGCTGTTATAGTCAACGAGCGGACGGTGTGCGGGGCAGACATAGGAGCAGCAGCCGCAGGACATGCAGAGAGACACCTGCTCTTTGGTCAGGACTGCGTAGCGCTCCGCCTCGTCCTCGATCTCAATAGCCTTGGCAAACGCCGTCGGGTTGAGGGCGAGAGGGCAGTTCGACACGCAGCGGCCGCAGTGGATGCACGGAGTAGGCTCAAGCGCGGCGGAGTCCTTCTTATCGAAAGCAAGGACGGCGTTCGTGGCCTTAATGACGGGAGCGTTAAGATCGGAGACGCATTTGCCCATCATCGGGCCGCCGAGGATGACCTTGCCCGGCTCGCACTTGAAGCCGCCGGCCTGCTCGATAACGTAGCCAACGGGTGTGCCGATGGGGACGATGAGGTTCTTCGGCTCCTTGACGGCGGAGCCGTCGACCGTGACGGTCTTCTCGACAAGGGGCATGCCGTCGTTCATGTACTGGGCAACCTTGGTGAGAGAGGTGACGTTTATAATGATAACGCCGAGGGACGCGAGACGCTGGCCGGGGCCGACGACCTTTCCGGTGGCGTTATAGAGCAACACCTGCTTTGCGCCCTGCGGATACACGCTCTTGAGGGGCTTCACGGTAACGGCGGGGTCATCGGTAAAGGTACGCTCAAGCTCCGCGATCGCGGCGGGCTTGTTCTTTTCGATGCCGATGATGAACTCCTCGCTGCCGAGGTACTGCTTGAGAAGCGCGACGCCCTGCTTTATAAGCTCACTGTGCTCGACCATGGTGCGGTCGTCGCTCGTGATATAGGGCTCGCACTCCGCGCCGTTTATCAGCACGGTCTTGATCTTGTTGCGGCGGACTGCGTCAAGCTTTGCCCAGACGGGGAACGCCGCGCCGCCGAGACCGACGATGCCGCTCTCGCGCACGGCCTGAAGAAAGCTGTCAAGATCATGCACGTCGGGAGCCTTCAGCTCGGGGTCGGCTTCCATCCTGCCGTCGCTCTCAATGCGGATCGCCTGAGTGCGGCCATACGGCTCAATGGCCTTGACAGTGCCGGAAACGCTTGCGTGAACGGGGGAAGAGTTCTTTCCCTCCTCGCGCGCGATAAGCTGTCCGCGGTATACATGCTGCCCGACCTCGACGACCGGCACGGCCGCCTGACCGGAGTGCATGTTCATCGGAAGCAGCACTTCGGCGCTCGGCGTTATCGGCTCTGACGCCATGCCTGAGGTCTGCTTATGGTGGGGCAGCTTAAGGGTAGAAATGTTTTTTCCGAAGCTCATAAGCCTCTTGCCTCCTGTTATCCTTCAATTCGCTATTAGTTTTTCCATCCCGGGGGTATACCTGATCTCACCGTCCGGGAATATCCACAAAACCTCTGCGCCGAGACTTTCGGCCAAAGCGGCGCCGTCCTCATAGGGCATGCAGAAAAGCGCCGTGGAGAGCGCGTCGGCAAGCGCGCTGTCCTTGATGACGACCGTAAGAGAGCTGTAATAGTCCGCAGGGAAGAGCGTGGCCTCATCGATTATATGGTGATAGCGCACGCCGTCAACGGTATAGTAGCGCTCATACGAGCCGGAGGTGACGCAGGACGTATCCACGAGCATGAGCTTGACGGCAAACTGCTCGGTATTTGCCGGGTCCTTCACGCCGGTGACCCAGCCGCTGCCGTCGGGCTTTGTGCCGACGATGCGGATATTGCCGCCGACATTGAGCACATACCCGAAGGCTCCGCCAGCTTCGAGCCACCGCGCGGCCATCTCGGTCGCGTAGCCCTTGCCGAGCGCGCCGACATCAATAGACGCATCTGGGTCGCTTATGCGCACGGTGCAGTTTTCTTCGTCAATTTCAAGCGCAGAAATGTCCGTATGTTCGCCCGCCGTTTGCAGCTCCTCATCCGTGGGGATGCGGGCAGATGCAGGATCGTCCCCGGCGGCAGTGCGCAGGTCATGCCAGATGCTGAGCACTGAGCCCATCATAACGTTCATCTTGCCGTCGGTCGTTTCGTAAAGTTCCTTCGCGTAAACGAGAAAGTCAATGAGCTTACGGTCGACCTCGATGCTCTCTCCGCCCGCGTTCCGGTTGAGCGTACACAGATTATTCTCCCCGGAATACTCATGGTATATATCAAAGAGCCGGTGATATTCCCCCAAAATGCCAGAAGCCCCGGCAGAGCGTCTGTCAAACTGCTCTGCCGAGTCTCCTGCATAGCTGTACACGAAGGAGACTGTGTCAAAGTAAGTGAAGTAGGACTTTCCCCGGTTCTCCGTTTCGGTCTTACCGGCGGAGCATCCGGTCAGGGATAATGCCAGCAGGAGCGCTGACATGAACCATGCCGCTATTCTTTTCATTGACACATCTCCAGTGCGATTTTTAAATTTGTTTATCTTGCGTATTCAGCAGCCTGAGCGATGACAGCCATCATGCCGGTGATCTGAATGGTGCAGGAAGCGAGAAGAGTCTCGTCCGCTGCGACGGAGTAGCCGTGGTCGTTCTCGGTGGTCTCGATAGCGGCGACCTCAGCTGCGGTCTTGCCGACGACGTACTCGGAGAAAGCCTTGGACTGAGCGTCCCACTCGGCTATAGCGTTGCCGTAAGCGACCATGCCGTAATCATCGCCAAGCTCCATCTTGGTGCCCTTGAAAGAGGTCTCGGTGATCTCGCCGTCCTCGTCGAAGCTGATGTTGGGCTGAGTTGCATCGTTGACAGCAGCAAGAATCTTTCCGTCAGCGCCGACAACAGCTGCGCCGAACTCGGTGTACATCTTGACGACGCCGTCTGCGTCAGCGGTGGGATCGGTGGACTCGGCAGCGCTGGTCTTTGCAGCAAGGCCGAGAGTGAAAGTGCCGTCAGAGGTGAAGCTCATAGTGTTGACATCGCCGCAGGCCTTGACAACGGCATCCTTGAAGTCGGTGATCTGAATGGTGCAGGAAGCGTAGAGAGCCTCATCTGCTGCGACAGAGTAGCCATGGTCGTTCTCAACGGTCTCAATAGCGGCGACCTCTTCGCCGGTCTTGCCGACAACGTACTCTTCAAATGCCTTTGCCTGAGCGTCCCACTCGGCTATCGCGTTGCCGTAGGCGACCATGCCGTAATCATCGCCGAGCTCCATCTTGGTCTTGAACTCAGCCGCGGTGTCGACAGTGCCTTCGGAGATATCCATCTTGCTCTGCGCGCAGTCGATACGGCAGGAAACTATCTTACCCTCAGCGTCGAGAACAACGGCTGCGACGGTAGCGTCGACCTGAGCATTGCCGGACTTGGACGAATCCATGTTGAGGGAAACGCCCATGCCGAGAGTGTACTCACCGCCGGCAGCGGGAGCTTCGGTAGCTGCATCGGCAGCGGGAGCCTCGGTCGCCGCATCGGCTGCGGGAGCCTCAGTGGCTGCGGGCGCAGCGGACTGACCGCAGGCAGCCAGCGCGAAAATCATGCAAAGTGCAAGAACAAGTGCAAGGATCTTTTTCATATTTGCCTCCATATTTTTTGAGTAGCTTATATACGAAAATCTCATCTCGTATATCATGGTGGATTATAGCAGGCTTATGCGCGTTTGTCAATTATTCAACAATCAAAAAAATTAATTTTTTTGTGCTTTCGATCCAGCCGCAGCAAAAGCCCGCATCCCATTTTACGGGATGCGGGTTTGTTATTTATTCTGTTTACGATTTCCGGTTGCGGTCATACAGGACCCACAGCCCCTTGAGCAGCAGGTCTGCATCGTAAATGATGTCACGGCTGCAATTCTGCACTACAGTTCTCGCCAGGCCGCCGGTCGCAACGACCGTGCAGGGATAGCCTATCTCCTTCTCCATCCGGTCGATCATGCCGTCAAGCATCGCGGCCGTACCGTAGACCGCGCCGCTGCGCATGGAATCAACAGTGTTGGTGGCGATGACCTTCTTCGGCGGGAGGATAGCGATATCCGGCAGCAGACTTGTCCCTGAGGAGAGCGCGCCGTAGGACAGCTTTATGCCCGGAATTATCGCGCCGCCGCGGTAGCTACCTTCGTTATCGATAAGTACCATCGTCGTCGCGGTGCCCATGTCTATGACTATGAGCGGCGCGCCGTAGCATGCGATCGCAGCGACGCTGCCGACGACAAGGTCGCCCGCCATGGTCGATGGGTCGTCTATCCTGACGTTCATGCCGGTCTTCATTCCCGGCGCGACGATCAGCGGCTTTTTGCCGATAAGGCTCTCCACCGCCAGCCGCAGCGACTCCGTGACCGGAGGCACGACCGAGGAAATGATAGCCCCCTCGAGCCCCATAAGGTCGATATGATAGAAATCCGCAACTTGGCGCAGCTTGAGCGCGTACTCCGTTCCCGTCTCGCGCAGATCCGTATGGATGCGCACGACGTTCTGGATCTCCCCGTTCTCTATCATGCCGAGGACGATATTGGTGTTGCCGACGTCAATTGCGAGGATCATGTTCAGCTCCTGCCCTTCCCTGCGTATTTGATAACGGAAGTGATGCCCGACGAGAGGACGAGGTTTACAAGCAGCTCGACCACGAAGTTTATGCCCATCATCCCGAAGATGACATAGTACAGCATATTCTGGCCGCCCGCCCAGCTCTGGATCGTGGAATTGAAGAACAGGAGCAGGCCGATCACCAGTATCCCGGTGTTCACTATCGGGCAGACGACGCCCGCGGTAACAACGCCCGCAAGCTCGCTTTTCTTTGCAAGCAGCCTGTACACAAGGCCGGATATCCAGCCTGCCGCTGCGCCCTTGCCGATGCAGATGATGATGCAGGCAATGGGGTTGATGCCCATCAGCAGCATGACTACGCCGCCGTCCCACCCGGCAATGCCGGTCAGGAGCACTACTGTTCCGAATACTCCGCCGAGCAATGCTCCGGCAGAGCTTCCGTACACCGCAGCTCCAATGATGATCGGCGCGAGAGCCAGCGTTATCGGGAACGGGCCGAAGCGCACGAAGTTGCTGAGAACCTGCAGTACGACGATGATGGATGCGAACAGGGCAAGACCGGTTTGTCTCCGGAGCCCTTTGCGGGGTGTTGCGTTACTCATATTAAATTCCTTCCTGCTGTCGCTCCGCTCAAGGCGGATGCGGCGCAGCTTGATTATATACACGGATGTCTGTTCTGTCAACTTTTAAACCAAAAAATGCACGGCGGTTTTACGCCGTGCATTTGTGTCTCAGGAGATCACGGGAGCGTTCGGATCCGGTGCAATTACAGTGTCTCTTACCGTCACGTCCGCGGTACTCTCCCCGGTTCTGTCCGCCTCGACTATATTCTCCGGGGCATACTGCAGATCGCGGTTTACCTTTTCCGGATCATTATAGCCGTCGGGCGTCTTGCTTTCAGTCCCATCCTCACTGATGACCTCCTCCGCCTTGGCGGTATCGTCCTTGAGGTTTATGGTCATAACAATATTATTGCCTTCCGGATCGGTCGCGATAATGACGCTGTCGGCAAGTTTCCCATACATATCTCTGCCCACAATATCCGCGACCCGGGCATCCCAGATCGCGTTCGGATCATCGCCCAGGCTTGCAAGATCGTCTACGGGGATGAACTCCGCTTCGCCGCTGAGTCCAACGATTTTAATATAATAGTTATTCGTATCGTCCTTTGCCTTTGCAACGCCTGCAAATCCGCCGCGCTCACTGTAATTGGGCATTTCCTCCGGTGGGGGCAGCTCCTCATCAAGGTTCTGGCAGTCGATGCCGCTGCTGCCGTACCAGGTGACACCGCCGTACATGATATAGATAGTTGTTTTCGTAACTCCGGCGTAATTCTCTCCAGTCACTCCGCTGGTATCATACCCGTTATTTTTATCAAACGGAACGCCGATGCCCTTGACGTCAAGCCCGTTCTCTTCAGTTCCCGGCTCGGCGGCTTCTCCGCCGCCGGTCACGAAGCCCGTGACCACGACCTGGAGCTTCACGTCCCCGCCGTTGCCGACATCGAACCTGTCGCCCGCGACGAGACCTATTACCGCCGCGCGGGTGAGCTCATCGAGCCCTGCGCGCAGCTCCTCCGCCTCCGCAGACGGAACATCCTCCCTGACCTGTATCAGGCCGTTTTCAATATAAAGCTTTGCATAGTCCAGCCCAAGCTCCTTGGCCTCGTCCGCACAGCTGCGCAGCAGCTTCGCCGCGGCAAGGTCAAGAACGTAGACATAGAGCTTATCCTCCGACGTCTTTGTCCTCCAGCTCACGCCGTCTATCGTGATGTCGTCATCGCCGAGTTCGTGCCTGTCAACTCCCGGCGCATCGGGGAGCCCGACACCGTAGGTGACGTATTCGACAGGCAGCTCGCTGTCCGTCTTGTCGGCAAATGCCGCCGTCCCCATGGAGAGCATCAGCGCAAGCATCAGCATCACGGAGAGCATATAGCGCAGTGGTTTCTTCATAAGCATGACCTCCCGATCAATATAATTTGTCCGCCAGGCGCATTCATATGTCCGTGCGGTTTTACACAAATCCAGTATATGTTATAACGCAGCTTTTGTCAATGTCATTTTGGTATGCGCGCCAATTAAGATTTATTAATGATCCCACCGGGCAAGCCCGGTGGGATCAACCTGCAAATATTATTCTGCCTTTTCTTCCGTTCCGTCCGTCGCTGCAGGTGTCTCAACTACAACCGGTCTATCGGTCTCCGCCGCAGGCAGCGTCACCGCAGCGCCGTTCAGCGTCATGTCCGGCAGCGTGATCGACTTGACGTCGTTCACGCCCGTCACTGTGAGCTCGGTCGGGATGCTGTCTATCTTCAGATCAGGGTAGAAGCCGAAGCCCGACTCGGCAATGAGGTACTTCAGCAGCGGCGCGAGATCGGCGCTGATGCTCGTCGGGATGTGCGTTTCCTTATCGACGTTCACCGATATGGTAATGTTATCCATCTTGCTCTTGTGCGGTCCGTTTCCGCTTATGGCGTTCATCAGCATCTTGCCGGGCAGCTCAAGCGTCAGCGGGATGACCGTGGACTCTTCAAGCTCCTCTTCGTCCGACATCGAGACGGGCTGGGCGTTGTTCTCAAACATTGCGATAATGCTCGCCACGTCTATCTGTGCGGCTTCTCCGTCGGACTCGACGTCCACCGCCATCCATATCGGCTCATCGCCGCCGAGGCTGTATCCGAAATACAGCACCAGCTGCTCGCCCTCCATCGCGATGTACATCGGCAGATTGATCCGCCCCATTCTGCCGAGCGAGGCGGTCGCGTCTATCTTCATTGTGAAAGGATCAAGTATCCATTCGCAGTTAGCCTTGAGGCGGACCTTGACAGGCTCCCCGTTCGAGGTGCCGCTGGCCGTCGATTTGAGGTCAAAGCTCATGCTCTGAAGCTCCGCAATGGCTCTGTAGGTTTTCTTGACGGTGAACATAGCGCTCAGGCTCTGCGTGCAGCCCGTCATCCCAAAGCACATCACAATGCACAGAACAACGGCAATTATTCTCACAAGCCTCTTCTTCAAATCGCATCCGTTCCTTTCAGCTGCCGCGGCAGTACGGCATTTTTTTCACATACATTTCGTTCTAAGTATATATACTCTTTACCCAAAAATCAAGCGTCACATATTCTCTCAGTGTAAATAAAATGTTAACGCAAATTATTAAGAGTTCTATTAATATATGTATGAAAGGCACCCGTCACCTTGCGGTGACAGGCGCCTCAGTCTGTCAAAAAGCCTCGCAGAGTTTTTCGCCGTGCACGGCGAAAAATAAATCAAATACATTTTCTCCGGCGGCGTGTACGTCGGAGAAAATACTGCTCGCTCAGAGAGTGTCGAGCGCAGCGAGGCGCGGGTCTGAGCGCAAGCTTTTTTGTCAAAGAACCTTTGGTTCTTTGACAAGCTAATGCACCCATCACCTTGCGGTGACGGGTGCATTTTAATTATGCGGTAATTGCCCTTGCGGGAATTACATCTCCTTGATCGCGGCCTGTGCAGCTGCGAGGCGGGCGATAGGAACGCGGAACGGGCTGCAGGACACGTAGTCCAGACCGACCTTGTGGCAGAACTCGACGGAGCTGGGGTCGCCGCCGTGCTCGCCGCAGATGCCGAGGTGGATCTCCGGACGGGTCTCACGGCCGAGCTTTGCAGCCATAGCAACCAGCTTGCCTACGCCGACCTGGTCGAGACGTGCAAACGGATCGCTCTCGTAGATCTTGTTGTCGTAGTAAGCGCCGAGGAACTTGCCTGCGTCGTCACGGCTGAAGCCGAAGGTCATCTGGGTCAGGTCGTTGGTGCCGAAGGAGAAGAACTGAGCCTCGGTGGCGATCTGGTCAGCGGTCAGAGCGGCGCGCGGGATCTCGATCATGGTACCGACGAGGTACTTCATGTCGGAGCCGGCATCGGCAATGAGCTTATCCGCAACTGCGGTGACAACGTCCTTAACGAACTTGAGCTCCTTGACCTCGCCGACCAGCGGGATCATGATCTCGGGAGCGAGCTTCCACTCGGGGTGACGTGCCTGAACGGCGAGAGCCGCCTTGATAACGGCACGGGTCTGCATCTCGGCGATCTCCGGGAAGGTGACAGCCAGACGGCAGCCGCGGTGACCCATCATGGGGTTGAACTCGTGCAGGGAAGCGATGATGTTCTTGATCTGCTCAACGGTCTTGCCCTGAGTCTTTGCAAGAGCCTCAATGTCGGCTTCCTCGGTGGGAACGAACTCATGGAGAGGAGGATCGAGGAAGCGGATGGTCACGGGGTAGCCGCCCATTGCTTCGTAGATGCCCTCGAAGTCTTCCTGCTGCATCGGCTCGAGCTTTGCAAGAGCTGCAACGCGCTCTTCCTTGGTGTCGGAGCAGATCATTTCACGGAAGGCAGCAATACGGTCGCTGTTGAAGAACATGTGCTCGGTACGGGTAAGGCCGATGCCCTGTGCGCCAAGCTCACGTGCCTTGCGTGCGTCGTGAGGAGTATCGGCGTTGGTGCGGACCTGCAGACGGCGGTACTTGTCAGCCCAGCCCATGATGCGGCCGAACTCGCCTGCGATGGTAGCATCGACAGTGGGGATAAGACCGTCATAGATGTTGCCGGTGGAGCCGTCGATGGAGATATAATCGCCCTCGTGGTAGGTCTTGCCTGCGAGAGTGAACTTCTTGTTTGCCTCGTCCATGGCGATTGCGCCGCAGCCGGAGACGCAGCACTTGCCCATGCCGCGGGCGACAACTGCCGCGTGGCTGGTCATGCCGCCGCGAACGGTCAGGATGCCCTGTGCAGCCTTCATGCCTTCGATATCCTCGGGGCTGGTCTCGAGACGGACGAGAACGACCTTCTCCTTGCGGGCGGCCCATTCCTTGGCCTCTTCAGCGGAGAAGACGATCTTGCCGCAGGCAGCGCCGGGGGATGCGCCGAGGCCCTTGCCGATGGGAGTTGCGGCCTTGAGGGCGGCGGTGTCGAACTGCGGGTGGAGCAGAGTGTCGAGGTTTCTCGGGTCGATCATCAGAACGGCCTTCTTCTCATCGATCATGCCCTCGTCAACGAGGTCGCATGCGATCTTGAGAGCTGCCTGAGCGGTACGCTTGCCGTTGCGGCACTGGAGCATGTAGAGCTTGCCGTTCTCGACGGTGAACTCCATGTCCTGCATATCGCGGTAGTGCTCCTCGAGGATGCCGCAGACCTTGACGAAGTCAGCGTATGCTTCGGGGAACTGCTCTGCCATCTGAGCGATGGGCATAGGAGTGCGGACGCCTGCGACGACGTCTTCGCCCTGTGCATTGACGAGGAACTCGCCCATGAGCTTCTTCTCGCCGGTGGCGGGGTCACGGGTGAATGCGACGCCGGTGCCGGAGTTCTCATTGAGGTTGCCGAACACCATAGGCATGACGTTGACAGCGGTGCCCCAGGAGTAAGGGATATCATTGTCGCGGCGGTAGACGTTTGCTCTGGGATTGTCCCAGGAACGGAAGACCGCACGGATAGCTTCGTAGAGCTGGACCTTCGGGTCGGAGGGGAAGTCCTCGCCGATCTGCTTCTTGTACTCTGCCTTGAACTGCTCAGCGAGCTTCTTGAGGTCGGAAGCATCAAGCTCGAGGTCGGAGGTGACGCCCTTCTCGGCCTTCATCTTGTCGATGAGCTGCTCGAAGTACTTCTTGCCGACTTCCATAACGACGTCGGAGAACATCTGGATGAAGCGGCGGTAGGAGTCGTAAACGAAACGCTCGAACTTAGGATCGGGGTTGCCCTTGATCATGGCGGCGACGACGTCGTCATTCAGGCCGAGGTTCAGGATAGTGTCCATCATGCCGGGCATGGAGGCGCGGGCGCCGGAACGCACGGAGACGAGCATGGGGTTCTGGAGGTCGCCGAACTTCTTGCCGTTCATTTCCTCCATCTTTGCGACGTACTGCATGATCTCAGCCATGATCTCATCATTGATCTGACGGCCGTCCTCATAGTACTGGGTGCAGGCTTCGGTGGTGATGGTGAAGCCCTGAGGAACAGGCAGACCGATGTTGGTCATTTCGGCCAGGTTTGCACCCTTGCCGCCCAGCAGCTCACGCATGTTTGCGTTGCCTTCGGAAAACAGGTAAACGTATTTCTTGCTCATCTTTTTTATCCTTTCTATGCTAAATTAAGATTTCGCTGATAAATATGAATGCAGTATTCTGCACTCCTTAGGATATCACATAAAGCGCCATTTTTTCAATACATTTTAATCACAAATCTGTATTTATTATAGCCAATATTTTGTCTGAGATTTTCGCAAAACCACTAATATCCAATACTTCTCCGCGGATCCGCGGATCGTATCCGCATTCTGCGAGCGCCCGCTCGGCCTGATCCTTGGTGATTTCGCCCAACTGCGAGCTTATTGCGTTCACAAGCGTCTTGCGTCTCTGGTTGAAGGCGGCGCGGATGATGCGGAACATGAGCTTCTCATCCTCGACCGCAGCGGGGTGCTCTTCGCGTCTTTTCAGGCGGATGACGCTCGAGGTCACTTTCGGCTGCGGGACGAAGCAGGACGGCGGCACATCGAACAGCAGCTCCGGTTCCTCGTACCACTGCACAAAGATGCCGAACGCGCCGTAATCGGCCGTACCGGGCTTTGAGCAGATGCGCCGCGCGACCTCGCGCTGGATCATAACGGTGATGCTCTCAAAGCATCCGGCCTCGATAAGCGCCGTGAGGAGCGGCGAGGTGACATTATACGGCAGGTTTGCGCACACCACGGGGCGCAGCCCATTGAGCTTTTCCGCGACGAGCGCCGGGATATCCTGCTTGAGTATATCCCCATAGACCATCTCGACGTTTTTGCAGCCGATGAGCGTCTCGGCAAGGATCGGCTCGAGCGCGCGGTCAAGCTCTACGCACACTACCTTTCCCGCTCTCGCCGAAAGCTCGCGCGTGAGACAGCCGACGCCCGCGCCGATCTCCAGCACGCCCGTGTTCTCATTAAGCCCCGCGGACTCGGCGATGTCCTCCGGCACCCATGAGGCCGTTAGGAAGTTCTGCCCGAGCGACTTTGAAAAGCGGAAGCCGTGCCGCGCGAGCAGGTCATGTATATAATTGATGTCCGTCAGCAGATTCATTTCTTGTCCTTCAGTATTTTTTCAAAGGCCTGCCGGTGCGGGTCGTGTCCCGGCTCGCCGGTGATGAGGATATTTCCCCGGTAACGGTAGCCGCTGCTGCGCAGCAGCTTCTGCATGGGCTTATTGTTGCGGTGCGTGTCGATCCTGACATAGCGCCGCCCGTGGCTGCGCGTCAGCTCCTCAACACATTTGATAAGGTAGCCCGACATGCCGCTGCCGCGGTACTCCTCGGCTATCGCGCTGCGGTGCATGACGCAGTAGGGTGCGTCGGAGCTCCACTTGCCGTCAGTGATATCGGCGTAGGTCGGCTCCTCGCGGTCGGAGAGCATGAAGAAGCCCGCAAGGTCGCCGCCGTGCATGAGCTTATAGAGCTCTCCGCGCTCGATATCGTCCTCGAAGGTCGCCCTGTCGGGGTAGTCGCCCTGCCACTGGTCGACGTTCAGCGCCCTGAGCGACTTGCGCGCGTAGGCGACGATCTCCATAATGCGGTCGACGTCCTCTTTTTCCGCCGGGACGCACTGAAGCTTTTCCGTGAGCTTTATGCGCCCGTCGCTGTGCTCAATGTCCTTCATGAGCTTTCTGTCCGTCTCGTCCTGCGGCTCGAATTTTTCGTACATATCCGGTCTTTTCTCCTTTGTCCTCTCAAGCTGCTGGCGGCGCCGCCACAGCTCTACGCGGCTGTGATCTCCGTTCAGCAGCACCTCCGGCACGGCGCGCCCTTCCCAGACCTCCGGGCGCGTATACTGCGGGTACTCCAGCAGCCCGTCCCAGTGGCTCTCGCCGGTGTAGCACTGCTCATCGGCAAGCACTCCCGGCACAAGGCGGCACACCGAATCGGCCACGGCCATCGCCGCGATCTCGCCGCCGGTGAGGACAAAGTCGCCAAGGGATATCTCCTCATCGACGCACTCCTCGATGAAGCGCTCGTCCACACCCTCATAATGTCCGCAGACGAGTACAAGATGATCGTAATCGCGCTTGAGGCGCTTTGCCGTCTCCTGCGTGTAGGGCTTGCCCTGCGGGGACATGTATATCACGCGGCGGCGCATCCCCTCCGTCTGCGCCTTTATCGCATCGAGGCAGCTCTTGAGCGGCTGCGCCATCATCACACAGCCGAAGCCGCCGCCGTAGGGGTAGTCGTCCACTTGATTCTGCTTGTTCTCGGTATAGTCGCGTATCTGCACGCAGTTTATTTCAACTATGCCCTTCTTCGCCGCGCGGCCTATGATGCTCTCATGAAGCACCGCATCGACCGTCGCGGGGAAAAGCGTCATTATATCTATGCGCATTGCCTTACATTCCCTCGATGAGCCTCACGGTTATGACGCCGTTCTCCGCGTCCGTCGCCAGTACGAACTCCGGCACGGCGGGGATCAGGTGCTCCGTCTCCCCTTTCACGACATACACATTTGACGCCGGGCGCTCCATTATCTCGACCAGCTCGCCTATCTCGTTCCCATCCTCGTCCACTACACGCGCGCCGAGGATATCCTGAAGGAAGAACGCCCCGTGCGGCAGCGCCGCGTCCTCGCGGCGGACTGTTACCTCGCGACCCTTGAGCGCCATCGCGGCGTTTATATCGTCAATGCCCTCAAGCTTTGCTATTACGAAGTCCTTATGCGTCCTTGCGGAGACGACCTTCATCTCCCGCTCGCCGAGGTATATGCGCTTGAAGCTCCGGAAGAACTTCGGCGAATCCAGCCAGACCTCTATCTTCACCTCGCCCGCGACGCCGTGCGTGTTCACGATGCGTCCCGCGTCGATAAATTCACGTTTTTCCATATCTCAAATGCGCCGCGCGTCCCGCGCCGCTCCTCCGTTGAGTTGTTAACTATAGTATTATACCATGCGCCGCCGCCTTTGCCAACAAAATCTTGCGCAAAAGGCCGTCTTGTATATGACATGTGTTAGGCAGTCGGTGGTAATAGTCTGTCTTGATAAGGCTGCAAATTTCTGCTATAATAATAAATTAAGACTAATAATCATCCCCGGCGTGTGCCGGGGTAAAGGACGGATAAATGGGACTTTCTGCAAAACTTGTCAGGTCGCAGCTCAATTTCTTCAAGCCCTTTGTCGCCTCATGCTCGCTTGAGGTGACGCGCAAGGGGCAGGACAAGCTCGGCGAGCTTATGGAGGTCATCCACCGCCACAACGTCATCGTGAAGGATCACCCCTTTGAGGGCTTCGATGGCGCGTGGATAATCCCCAAGGAGGAGCGGCGCTCCGGCGTCGTTCTGTATCTGCACGGCGGCGGCTATACCTGCGGCGACCTTGAATATGCCAAGGGCTTCGGCTCGACGCTCGCGGCGGAGTGCGGAGTGCGCGTGTTCTGCGCGGCCTACCGCCTCGCGCCCGAATCGCCCTACCCCGCCGCGGTGGACGACGCGGAGGAGAGCTACCGCTATCTGCTCTCCAAGGGCTACACGCCGGGTCAGATATGCCTGTGCGGCGAGAGCGCGGGCGGAGGGCTCATCTACGCGCTATGCCTGCGCCTGAAGTCAAAGGGCATGACGCTGCCCTGCGGCATCATTGCCATCTCGCCGTGGACGGATCTCACCTGCTCAGGCGAAAGCTATGCAGTGAACCGCGATAATGACCCCTCGCTCACTGAGGAGCTGCTGAATTTCTATTCTGGGTGCTACACCGGAGGCGTGACGCCGAAGGACGCACCGGAGGTATCGCCGCTCTTCGGCGACCTCACGGGTCTGCCGCCGTCGCTTATCTTCGTCGGCGGGGATGAGATACTGCTGGACGATTCGCGCAGGATGCACGAAAGGCTGCTGGAGGCCGGGTGCTCAAGCCAGATGATCATAGCGCCCGAGCGCTGGCACGCCTATGTGCTCTATATGCTCAATGAGAACATGTCTGACTTTGAGGATATGAACAAGTTCCTCACAAAGGTCATGGCCGCGGAGCAGAAGCAGAAGTGGCTGCGGCTGGATAACGCAGCAAAGATATACCCCGCCGCGCGGCGCAAGAAGTGGAGCAATGTCTTTCGCCTGTCCGCAACACTCACGGAATCGGTCGACAAGGAGGTGCTGCGCACGGCGCTCGACGTCACGCTGCGCCGCTTCCCGTCCATCGGCGTGCGGCTGCGGCGCGGGCTGTTCTGGTTCTACCTCGAGCGCGTACCGGAGGTCCCGGAGATACAGAGTGAGCAGGCCTACCCCCTCGCGCACATGTCCCATAAGGAGATGAGACAGTGCGCTTTCCGCGTAATCGCCTATAAGAACCGCATAGCCGTTGAGATATTCCACGCGCTCACCGACGGCACGGGCGGGATGATATTCCTCAAGACCCTCGTTGCCGAGTACCTGACGCGCAAATACGGCATCAGCATCCCGGCGGAAAACGGCGTGCTCGGCAGGCTCGAAGAGCCGTCGCCGGAGGAGCTGGAGGACAGCTTCCTCAAGAACTGCGGCCCCTACGCCGCGAGCCGCAAGGAGGCCAACGCCTACACGCTCAAGGGCGAGACGGAGCCGGACGGCTTTGTGCACCTGACGACCTTTATGCTCGATTCCGACGCCGTGCGCAAAACGGCGCACGAGTATAACGCGACGGTCACGGAGTTTCTGACGGCGGCGATGATGCAGGCGATACTCCGCCTGCAGGCCGAGCAGGTGCCGTTCCGTCGGCTGCGCAAGCCCGTCAAGGTGCTTGTACCGGTCAATCTGCGCAGCCTGTTCCCGAGCAAGACCATGCGCAACTTTGCGCTCTATGTAACGCCTGAGATAGATCCCAAGCTCGGCGAATACAGCTTTGCGGAGATATGCAACAATGTCCACCACCGCATGGGCATGGAGGTCACGGCAAAGCAGATGAGCACCAAGATCGCCACGAACGTCAACAGCGAGAAGTCGCCGATACTCAAGGTGATGCCGCTGGTCGTAAAGAACGCGGCAATGAAGGCGGTGTTCGATGCGGTGGGTGAATGCAAGTCCTGCCTGTGCATGTCGAACCTCGGCCTTGTGAAGCTGCCGGAGGTCATGCAGCAGTATGTGACGCGCATGGACTTCATCATAGGCGTGCCGTCAAGGACGGCGTACAACTGCGCGCTGCTGTCCTACGGCGGGACGATATATCTCAACCTCGTGCGCTCGATCATCGAGCCGGAGCTTGAGATGCACTTCTACAAGGTGCTGCGCGAGCTTGGCGTTCACGTCAAGGTCGAGAGCAACGAACGCTGACGCGCGGAAAGGAATGAGAGATAGATGTACTGTATAAAATGCGGAGTTGAGCTGGCTGACAGCGAGAAGAAATGCCCCCTGTGCGGGACTGTTGTTTTTAACCCGGAGCTGAGCCGCCCGGACGGTGAGCCGCAATATCCGCGCATGCCTGCGACGCAGCCGGAAAAGGTGAACCACTCGGGTATAATGTTCGTCGTGACGATGCTGTTCCTGCTGCCGATAGTCACCACGCTCCTGTGTGACTGGCAGATAAATGGGAAGATAATCTGGTCGGGCTACGCTGTCGGCGCGGTCGTGCTGCTCTATACGCTCGTAGTCCTGCCGCTCTGGTTCCGGCACCCGAACCCCGTCATCTTCATCCCGGTGGACTTTGCGATGACGGCGCTTTACCTGCTGTATATAAACTGCGCGACCGGCGGGCACTGGTTTTTGAGCTTCGCCCTGCCCGTGACGGCGGCGGCCGGGCTCATCCTCACCGCGGCGGTCACGCTGCTCAAGTACGTGCGCAAGGGCTACCTGTTCATCTTCGGCGGGACGATAATCCTCTCGGGCGCTTACACGGTGCTGGTGGAGTTCCTGCTGAACCTGAACTTCCATGTGCACGATGAGTTTATCTGGTCGTTCTATCCGTTCTCGGTGAGCTTCATCCTCGGCGTAATGCTGATAGTCATCGGCATATGCCGCCCGCTCAGAGAATCGCTGCATAAAAAATTCTTCCTGTAAATTAAAATTATAAAATGAGGCGATCAACATGAAAGAAATCAAAAACCCCAAAAGACCGCTTGTATACTATGCCGTCGTCGCCATGCTGGCGGTGCTGCTGTTTAATCTCCTCGCCGTGCCCGCGATGGCGAACGCGGCTGTCAAAGAGGTCGACTACGGCACCTTCATGGACATGACCGAAAAGGGAGATATAGGCAAGGTCGAGATCGAGAGCAACCAGATCATCTTCACCGACAAGTCCGGGCAGAACTTCTATAAGACCGGCCTCATGGACGACCCCGACCGCACCGAGCGCCTGTATAAAGCCGGGGCGGAGTTCTCCAGCGAGATCGTCGAGCAGACCTCCCCGCTCCTGAGCTTCGTGCTGACATGGGTGCTGCCGATACTTATCTTCGTCTGGATCGGCGACGTGATGAGCAAGAAGATGATGAACGGCGGGCCGAACTCCCTGATGTTCAACATGGGCGGCTCGAGCGCGAAGGTCTATGTCAAGTCTGCCGACGGCATAAGGTTTGACGACGTCGCCGGTGAGGAGGAAGCCAAGGAGAACCTCACCGAGATCGTCGAATACCTGCATAACCCCGAAAAGTACCGCGAGGTCGGCGCGAACATGCCCAAAGGCGTGCTGCTCGTAGGCCCTCCGGGAACCGGTAAGACGATGCTGGCAAAGGCCGTCGCCGGCGAAGCGAACGTGCCGTTCTTCTCCATGTCGGGCTCCGAGTTTGTGGAGATGTTCGTCGGCATGGGCGCGAGCAAGGTGCGCGACCTCTTCAAGCAGGCCAAGGAGAAGGCGCCCTGCATCGTGTTCATCGACGAGATAGACGCGATAGGTAAAAAGCGTCAAGGCAACGTCATGGGCAATGACGAGCGTGAGCAGACCCTCAACCAGCTGCTGACCGAAATGGACGGCTTCGAGGGCAACAACGGTGTCATCATCCTCGCTGCGACGAACCAGCCCGACGCCCTTGACCCGGCGCTGACGCGTCCCGGCCGTTTCGACCGCCGCGTACCGGTCGAGCTGCCCGACCTCAAGGGCAGAGAGGAGATACTCAAGGTCCACGCGAAGAAGATAAAGCTCGCTGACAATGTCGATTTCAACAAGATCGCGCGTATGGCCTCCGGCGCTTCCGGCGCGGAGCTTGCGAACATCGTCAACGAGGCGGCGCTGCGCGCGGTCAGAAACGGGCGCAAGATAGTCGAGGAGGCCGACCTTGAGGAGAGCATCGAGGTCGTCATCGCGGGCTATCAGAAGAAGAACGCGATACTCACCGACCACGAAAAGCACATCGTCGCCTACCATGAGATAGGCCACGCGCTCGTCGCGGCAAAGCAGACTAACTCCGCCCCCGTGCAGAAGATAACCATCGTGCCGAGAACCTCCGGCGCGCTCGGCTACACGATGCAGGTAGACGAGGGCAACCACTATCTTATGACGAAGGACGAGCTTATAAACAAGATCGCGACGCTCACCGGCGGCCGCGCGGCGGAGGAGCTCATCTTCGGCTCCATCACGACCGGCGCATCGAACGACATTGAGCAGGCCACGAAGCTTGCCCGCGCGATGATAACCCGCTACGGTATGAGCGAGGAGTTTGACATGGTCGCGCTCGAAACGGTGACGAACCAGTACCTCGGCGGGGACACCTCGCTTGCCTGCTCCGCAGACACCCAGCGCGAGATCGACCGCAAGGTCGTGGAGCTGGTGAAGAGCCAGCACGAAAAGGCGCTGAAGATCCTCACTGACAACCGCGAGAAGCTCGACGAGCTTGCAAAGCACCTCTACGAGAAAGAGACCATCACCGGCGAGGAGTTTATGAGCATCCTCAACGGCTGATAATAATACACACGGAAAACGGACGTACCTTACTTGGTACGTCCGTTTTGCATATCAAAGGTTTCACCGCTTCTGCGCTTTGATGAGGTTCTGATAGAAGCTCACCGCGCCGGGCAGGCAGCTGTATTCGATGTTCTCATTCAGGCCGTGCATACCCTTCATCTGCTCGGGGCCGTAGATGACTGGCGCAAAGCGGATGCAGCTCGGGCATATCGGCTGATAGAACTGCGCGTCGGTCGCGCCGGTCATTACATAGGGGCTGACGGGCAGGCCGGGGAAGGTCTCGCCGATGACCTTTTCGACGAGCTTAAACGCCTCGCCGTTTATGTCGACAGGCTCGGTATAGTCGTTGGAGTGGACGATCTCCGTCTCAAGGCCGTGCTTTGCGGCAAGGGCTTTGATGATCTCAAGGCTCTCCTTTTCACCCTGATGCGGGATGAAGCGCATGTTTGCGCCGAGCGTCGCCTCCTGCGGGAGGACGTTATACGCATCGGAGCCGGACTGCATAGTGAAAGCTATCGTCGTCTGGAGCATCGCGCCGGCCTGCGCGCTTATCTTGCCGAGGACGGGCTTCATTATCGGGGCGAAGAGCCAGAGGTTCCCCATGACGAGCTTGAGTCCGAACGGTGCGTAGGGCGCAAGGCGCGCAAACATCGCGCTCACCTCGGGCAGAAACTTTCTCTTAAACGGCGTGTGAGTCTCGACCTCGTTCACGAACGCGGCAAGGCGCGCGATAGGCGTGTTCTTCGCCGGGGCGCTGGCATGGCCGCCGGTGGAGCGCGCGGTGAACTTCACATCGGCCTTGCCCTTCTCGAACACGCCGACCATTGCAAAGTTCCCCTTTATGCCGCCGATGGGCTCGGAGATTATGCCGCCGCCCTCGTCGCAGACTATAAACAGCTCCACGCCGCGGCGCTTGAGCTCCTCGACGATCTTCGGCGCGCCGTCGCCCGCCCACTCCTCGGTGCATGAGGAGGCAAGGTACACGTCGCATTCGGGAGTATATCCCTCGCGCAGCAGCTCTTCTACCGCCTCAAAGAAAGCCATGACCGAGCACTTGGTATCGGATGCGCCGCGCCCCCAGACCTTGCCGTCAGCAATGTCGCCGGAAAACGGCTCGTGCAGCCACTCGCCCTCAGCAGGGACAACGTCCTGATGGCTCATAAGGAGGATGGGCTTTTCACTGCTTTTGCCTTTCCAGTAATACAGGAGGTTTCCGTCGATGACGGTGCGCTCGAGCTTTTCATGCACCAGCGGGAACAGCTCTTCAAGTACCTTATGAAAGCCGAGGAACTTCTCTTCCTCGTGGACATTCGCGTGAGAGGTCGTGTCGTATTGGATCATCTTCGAGAGCTTCTGCGCAAGTAGCATCGCCCTGGCGTCTGCCTCCGGGGCGGCGTAATCAGAGCGCTTGTTCGGCATGAGCAGTGTGCGCACAACGGCGATGAGCAGGAGCAGCACCAGCAGCGCCGGTATCAGCAGAAGATATTTCATGTCCTCGCCCCTTTCTTATAAAGCAGGTATGCAATGCCGATGGCCATCGCGCCCGACGGTATTATCATAAAGCTCGTCGACGCGGTGAGCGACGGGACGAACACGAACAGCATGCTCATGATAAACAGCGGCGCCGCCGCGATCTTCATATTGCCGCGGAAATACTTATACGCCATCGCGCCGAAGAGCGCGGGGACGACGTTTTCAAACGCGGGCTGGAGCGCCGGGCTCTGGAGCACCGGCTGCAGCGGCACGAGCAGCAGCACGCCGAGCGCGAGCACGACTATCGTCACGAGCGATGAGGTCGCGATTGAGAGCGTGGAGATGATCTCATTCTCGGGCGTACCGGTCTTTGCGCCGACGATATCGCGCGCGTTGACAGCGCAGGGTATCTTCATATTTATGAGGTTGCCGGTAATAAATGCGAGGTAGCCGCCGCCCGCACCGAGCATCGGCGTGTAGACAAGGAACTCCACAACGCTGCTCACCGTCCACACAAGGCCGACAGAGATAAAAGCCTTGGCCGCCGCGCCGAGGTCGGGCATTGCGCCGAGGTACGCGCCGATGAGAAACGGCGCGCCGACGAGCATTATGAGAACGATAACGGAGCTCACGCGCCCAATGGTATGCGTGCGGGAATTGTAGCGCTCAAAGTAATTTTTATCCATATCCGCACCTCCTTAAAGCTTTATGAGCACGGCAGCCGCCATGCCGATGAGCATGCTGCCGGCAACGGAGAAGCTGTCGACCCAGCCCTGCTCTTTCTTTTCCGCAAGGTAGACGAAAAGCGCCATCACAGCGCCCGAGACGACGGCGACGATAAGCGGCATGACATTGCCGGTGAAGGTGAACAGACCGTTTCCCGAGACGATGGTGCCGATATAGCTGCCTATGTACGCCGAGACAAGGCCGATGAACATCGCGGTCATGGCGATATCGCCGAAGCCCGCTCCGCCTGTACCGGTCTTCTTGCCGCTGCCGAGGCGGCCGAGATAGCGCTTGTTGAAGAACACCGACAGAACCATGCCCCACATGATGCACACGCTCATCAGGAGCGCAATGGTGGAAAAGGCCTGCGCGGTCATGTCCGCCGCAGAGAGCCCGCCTATGCCGACGGCCTCTGCCGCCGCCTGCGCGACCTGCGTCTCATAATGCAGCGCGCCGATGACGGACAGTCGCAGCCACGGCCACGGTGTGCCGAGGCTTCCGGAGAGCGCGATGACGCCCAGAAGGATGCCGACGCTCGGCAGGACGGAGAATGTGGCGCTGGAGGTGATCGCGCGCTTGAGCTTCACCGGGTCCATCCCCATGGCGATACCGGCGCGGTAGGCGCGAACCATGAACACGATGCACACAGCGGCGACAAAGGCGATTATCCCGCCGCAGATGGCATACATCGGAGTGCTGTTGAGCAGCGAAAGAATACCCATATGCTATCCCTTCCTCTTTTATATAAGATTGACTTAATAATATCACTGCCGTGCTCCGGTGTCAAAAAGTCTTTTGCTTGCGCGGGCATATGGTTCTGTGCTAGAATATTTATATATAAAGAATAGAAAGAGTACGCACAGATGACGCAGACGGAAAAACAGAAGATGATGCTCACAGCCCCGGTCGAGGGGCTTATTTGCCGCATGGCCGTGCCGACGATAATAAGCATGCTCATAACGGCGCTGTACAATATGGCCGATACCTACTTTGTCGGTAAGCTCGGCTCCAACGCCGCGACGGGCGCGGTGGGCGTCGCACTGCCGCTGATGGCAATTATCCAGGCGACGGGCTTTTTCTTCGGCCACGGCTCCGGCAACTCCATCTCCCGGCACCTCGGCGCGGGAGACGTGGAGGACGCGGAGAAGCTGGCCGTCTGCGGCTTTGCGGGAGCCATCGGCACGGGGCTTATAATATGCGTCCTCGGCCAGTTGCTCATCGAACCTCTCGCGCGGCTCCTCGGCTCGACGGCGACGATACTGCCATATGCCAAAGAATACATGCGGTATATACTTTTTGCCGCACCGTATATGACAGCGGCGCTCGTGCTCAATAACCAGCTCCGTCTCCAGGGCAACGCGAACTTTGCCATGATCGGCATCACCTCTGGCGCGGTGCTCAATGTTGCGCTCGACCCGCTGTTCATTTTCACCTTCAATATGGGCGTTGCGGGCGCCGCGGCGGCCACTGCGCTCAGCCAGCTCGTGAGCTTTGTGATACTGCTCTGGGCACCGAGACGCGCGGGCTGTGTGCCGCTCCGGTTCAGATACGTTCGCTGCATGCCGTCCGTGATAGGGCAGATTTTCGGCGGCGGGCTGCCCTCGCTCGTGCGGCAGGGGCTTGCCAGTCTCTCGGTCATGATGCTCAACCGCGCCGCCGGGCCTTACGGGGACGCGGCTATCGCGGCTATGTCCATCGTCGGGCGCATATGCCAGTTTGCAGGCTCAGCGGTGATAGGCTTCGGTCAGGGCTTCCAGCCGGTCTGCGGCTTCAACTATGGCGCGGGCAAGCGTGAGCGCGTCGAGAAGGCGTTCTGGTTTGCCGCCAAGGTCGCGTCGGCCGTCCTGCTGGTGACAGCAGTCGTGGGCTTTGTACTCTCTGACAGGCTCATCGCCCTGTTCCGTCAGGGCGACGCCGAGGTCATCGCCATCGGCTCCTTCGCGCTGCGCTGCCAGTGCGTGACGCTCCCGCTCGTCGGCTGGGTGATAATGAACAACATGATGTTCCAGACCTGCGGCTACACCAGCCCCGCAAGTCTGCTCGCCGCCGCGCGGCAGGGCTTGTTCTTCATCCCCGCGGTCATACTGCTGCCGCTGCCGCTCGGGCTGCTCGGCGTGCAGATAAGCCAGAGTATCTCTGACCTGCTGGCTTTCGCCCTCGCGGTGTATATGTACAAAAAGTACGAGCCGCGTATGTGGTAAATGTACAAGGTATAGCTTTCACAAAGCCTTAATATAAACAAACAGGAGGAAACTTAGATGAGAAAAAATTAGTCGTCTATTTTTCCGCGAGCGGCGTCACCAAAAATGCCGCGGAGAAGCTCGCCAAAGCCGCGGGTGCGGATATCTTTGAGCTTAGACCCACTGTGTACCCTATACCCGCGCAGATCTCAACTGGATGGACAAGAACAGCCGCAGCAGCAAAGAAATGAGCGATGCGGCTTCCCGTCCGGAGATCGCCGCGCTGCCGCAGGATATTAGCGGGTATGACACCGTCTTCATTGGCTTTCCGATCTGGTGGTACACTGACCCGCGCATCATAGAGACGTTTCTTGACAGCTGCGATCTTTCCGGTAAGACCGCCGTCTGCTTCGCCACCTCCGGCGGGAGCACCGTTGCAAAGGCCGAGAAGGAGCTGAAGGTAAAGTACCCCGCCGTCATTTGGAAGTCCGGCAGGATGCTGAACTCTGCCTCTGACAGCGCCATCGCGGCCTTGCTCGGTCAGCTCTGAGACCCCGCGCACGGCACAATGCCCTGGTGCTCCATCCGTGTGCCGTTGATCGAATAATTGTCGCCTGACAGGCGACCAAACCCTCTTTCCGTTTCGCTACAATGCAAGCGTAACCAAACGAAGGAGGGTTTCTCATTATGACAGAATTGGTTTTTATTTTGGATCGCAGCGGCTCTATGTCAGGACTGGAAGCCGACACCATCGGCGGCTTCAACTCCATGATCGCAAAGCAGAAGAAAGAATCCGGCGAGGCGTTCGTCTCCACCGTGCTCTTCGACAATGAAAGCACAGTCATCCACGACCGTCTGCCGCTCGGCGAAGTTCCGCCCATGACGGAGAAGGAATATTTCACCCGCGGCTGCACAGCGCTGCTTGACGCTGTCGGCGGAGCCATCCATCACATCGGGAACATACACAAGTATGCCCGCCCGGAGGACGTACCGGAAAAGACGCTCTTCGTCATCACCACCGACGGTCAGGAAAATTCCAGCCGCCGCTACAACTATGAAACGGTGCGCCGCATGATCGATCACGAGAAGGAAAAGTACGGCTGGGAGTTTCTTTTCCTCGGTGCGAATATAGACGCGGCAAAGGAAGCAGCACGCTTCGGGATCAGTGCCGACCGCGCCGTGACCTACAAATGCGACGAAGCTGGCACAGCGCTGAACTATGAGGTCATCGGCGAAACCGTTGCCTCCTTCTGCGCCTCCCGTCCCATCAGCGCTGACTGGAAAGGCAGTATTGAGGAGGACGTACGCGAACGCGGCAGATAACGCAGAACATACGCGCTGCACCCCGCACTGCCGCATCAGTTGCGATAAATCCGTTTCCGTATCAATAATCAAGCGTGCCGCAATGTGTTTGCGGCACGCCCGTTTTTTATTCTTCCGATTTTTTCCAAGTACGCTCGCTGATTATATAGCGCGGACGGTGCTTGGTCTCCATGTATATTTTCCCGATGTACTCGCCTATGATGCCGAGGCAGATAAGCTGCACACCGCTGACAAAGCAGACAATGCAGGTCATGCTCGCCCAGCCCGCGATGGCTTTGCCGCACAGCGCCGTGATGAGCGCCCAGAGGCAGCCGATAAAGCTTATCAGCGCGACGATGATGCCGAAGCCTGTGATGAACTGGAGCGGCTTTACCGAAAGACTCGTGATGCCGTCGACCGCAAGGGCGATCATCTTCTTGAGCGGATAGTGGCTCTCGCCGGCGATGCGCTCGGCGCGGGAATAGCTCACAGATGTGCTCTTGAAGCCGACGAGCGGTATCAGCCCGCGCAGGAAGAGGTTGACCTCCTTGAAGTTTGCAAACTCCTTGAGGACGCGCGCACTTATAAGGCGGTAGTCGGCATGGTTATAGACGACCTCCGCGCCCATCATTGCGAGGAACTTATAGAAGCTCTGCGCGGTGAAGCGCTTGAAGAAAGTGTCCGTCTCGCGGCTGGAGCGCACTCCGTAGACGACCTCACAGCCATCGAGATAAGCATCGACCATCGCGTCCATCGCGTTTATGTCGTCCTGCCCGTCGCAGTCAATGGAGATCGTGATGTCGCACTTGTCCTTCGCTTCCATGAGTCCGGCAAGGACGGCGTTCTGGTGCCCGCGGTTGCGGCTCTGGCTGATGCCGATATAATGCTCGTCCGTCTTCGAGAGCTCCTGTATGATGCTCCATGTGTTATCCTTGCTGCCGTCGTTTACAAAAAGCACGCGGCTGTCGGAGCTGATCTTGCCCGCTGCGGCAAGGGAGTTGAGCTTTTCGAGGAACATAGGCGCGGTTATCGGGAGAACCTCCTGCTCGTTATAACATGGAATAACGATGAATAGTCTTGGTGTCATGCTGACCTCCTTGATGTTTCACTGCCGCCCAGTGCAAAGGCGGCCAATATTATGATGACGGGAATTATCGAGTAATGGTACCGGCTTGAGACCTCGACCAGCATGTGTGCCAGCGTGAGCCCCAGCATATACAGCGGCGGCAGCAGGCACGCGCTCAGCCTTGAGCTGCGGCGGAGTACGAATATGCCGCGGATCGCCAGCAGCATGCAGCCGTAATAGAACACATTGCATATCACCATGCACAGCTTGACAAACAGCTCCGTCCGGGTAAAGCGGTAGGTGTAGCCGCCGAGCTCGTCATTGCCCATAAACGCTATGAGCTTTGAGGCGAAGAGCCGGCCGAAATCTATCCCCGAGGAGAGGCGCTCTTTCAGGTGCGGAAGCATCTCCTCCTGCGCCTCGCTCGTCGTCGCGCCGGGACGGCTCAGATAGGAGAACAGCAGATCCATGTCCTCTGCGCTCCACTGCCCCTGCGTCTCTTCATTAAAACCGACGTATATGTTATATACCGGGAAGGACGCGGGCTCCATGCCGAGCACGTTTTCAACGTGCCTGTCCCACAGCTCCCCCGTCGCTTTGTATATGCCGAGGAGCGCCACGAGGATAACGAGCCACATTTTCCATTGCGCGCCGTCTTTTATGTCGTGTCCGCGCAGGAACAGCAGCCAGAGCACGAGCGCGATAATAAGTATCGCCGAGATTGGGCGGACAATATTCACCGCGCGCAGCAGCACGCCGAGTGCCAACCCCCACAGCAGGCATACGCCAAGCCGCCGCGGCAGGCTCCCACGCTGCTGTTCAATAAGCACGATGAGGTAAAAGAACAGCAGGATAAGGCAGGTATACAGCGGCTCGGAGAACACGAGCGGATTGAGCATCATCTTTGACGGGCAGACTATCCACAGCAGATATGCCAGCGCCGCCGTCAGCGGTGACGCAAGGCGCAGGCATATGCTGTATATCAGCAGCCCGCTCAGGCAGGTGAGGATAACGTTTATAACAGCAGCGACCATGACGTGCTCGCCGAAAATTTTCAGAAAGGCGCTGAGAAATGTTGAACAGCCGAGGATGTGCGGGTACATGGCAATGTACCACGGGGCGTCAATCTCTCCGCCGGAAGCCAGCGCGCAGGCTGTCTGCCAATACGTTTCATAATCGCTGAACGGCTCGATACGCACAGCGAGCACCCACGCAAGGTTCACCGCCGCGCACAGCAGCGTCAGCAGCAGCGTGGTTTTCCGCGTGTCGATTGAAGCCAAAGTCCCGAGCTTTCCGCGTGTGCACAGGCGGTACAGGATAAACGCCCACACGGCGCCCGCCAGCAGCGCTATCAGATATGAATGCTGCGTGAGCCCGTTCACTGCTGTCAGCAGCAGCGCCGTCGACATAATTAGCAGCAGGATGCCAAGCATTATTTTTCTGAAAATGTCTGACGCTCGTCCCATTTTTCCGGTATAACCGCCTGTCGTTCAATGTGATGTTATTATATTCCATTGGGCACATAACGTCAAGAAATTCGTCGGTTCCGGCATTCATCGCGCCATTGCATAAACTCCCAAAAGCTGCAAACAATATCACGGAAGACAATCTGAGCCAAAGGAGAAATATATATGAAAGCTACCGGAATAGTCCGCAGGATCGACGATTAGGTTATAATAGGAGCAAGGTCAGAAAGCCTTGAAAACACTGGTGTTTCGCTGATTTTGTCCAACTTTCACGAGCAAAAAGTGAGCAAAGCTCTTTGACTGCGGTAAGCTGCAACCGCAACCGTGAAAGGAGGCAGCAGCATAAACTGAATATCATCGGGAAGCCCCGGTATTGCACTGCGCATAGCAGAACAATACCGGGGCTTTTCTTTTCTCAATCTGAAAATGGAGGTCGTACAAAATGAATGCACCTGATAAAGCCGTGGCGTTTGAAGCTCTGATGAAAGACACTCCCGGCTTTGATCACTATGACAGCGGCTACGATGGAATCCTTCCTGAATGCCGGACTTGCCGTTTCCATCGTCCCCTATGGAAATATCAGTCCTGCGTATTCGAGGAATGCCCATATTGCATTACCAAACAGTCCACAAAGAAGGTGATGTCCAATGAGAGGTAAAACTGGCGCAGATCGTGAGATCAGCGTCAACACCTATACCGGTGGCTTCACCACCATGCTCAACCATCACCTGAGAAACAGGAATCTGTCTCTCAAGGCGGTAGGTCTTCTCTCAAAGATGCTCAGTCTTCCTCCCGATTGGGACTATTCCATCCGTGGACTTGCAACGCTGAATACAGACGGCATTGACGGTATCAGAACGGCTATGAAAGAGCTGGAAGACGAAGGATATGTTGTTCGTGTTCAATCCAGAGACGAGCGCGGGAGAATGTCCCGCAACAAATACACGGTTTACGCACTGCCGCAGAAGGAAAAGCCGTCACCGGATTTACCGTCATCGGAAAACCCGACAACGGTTAAGCCGCCACCGGATGAACCGATGACGGAAAAGCCCACGCAAATAAATACTAATCAAGTAATTCCTAAAAAAAGAAATGACTCACTTAGTAAATATCAATCTATCAATCCTGATGGGATGGATGCGATGGATGCGATGGATGAAAGAGAGCGTTATGAAGAGATTATTCGAGAGAACTTGGAGGTAGATATTTTATCTCAGGACAGCCGGTATGACATTGACCGCGTGAATGAAATTATCGAAGTCATGCTGGATGCCATCTGCTCTACAAGTCCAGCGCTCCGTGTCAACAATACAGATATGCCGAAGGAGGTTGTCAAATCCCGTCTCTTGAAACTGAACAGCAGCCATATTGATTATGTCTTCGACGCAATGCGGAAAAGTCCATCGGATATTCGGAACATTAGAGCCTATATGCTGACGGCACTCTATAACGCACCGGCTACGATAGACAATTACTATTCCGCGTTGGTTAATCATGATCTCTACGGCGATCAAGGAACAAAAGGCTGGTAAGCCTAAATCAGCAGGAGGTGAAAGAGTGTACTTCAAAATCCATCATGTAGGTGTGCCGCCTTAGTATGGCAGCACTCCCCCCGTAATTCTCTCAGGAAGGAGGTTTTAATCCGCAATGCAGGACGAAGTAAATACCAAAGTAATTGCCATCGCCATCAAGGGCGGCAAGATCACTGCCGAGGTGCTGGAAAAGGCACTCAAGAAGTTCGTCGAGGAAATTGAAAAGGCTCAGAAGCAAGCCCGTCAGCCAAAGACCTACCGAGGTAAGCAGTCCATCAAGCACCTTGTTCAGCAGAATGCCGCCATCAACAACATCGAAGTGACGGACGGAAACATTAAGTCCTTTCAGCGTACAGCCAACAAATACGGGATTGACTATGCGCTCAAGAAGGACACCTCAGAGCAGCCTCCCCGATACCTTGTTTTCTTCAAAGGTCGGGATGTGGATGTTATGACTCAGGCGTTCAAGGAGTTTTCCGCAAAAACCGTCAAGCAGAGCGAAAGACCTTCGCTCAGACAGAAACTTTCTCGCAGCCGTGAACAGGCACAGGCGCAGCACAAAGAGAAAGTCAAGATCAAAACGAAGGATCGGGGCGTGGAGCTATGAACAAGAAACTCGACGCAAAACGCCTTGTCCTTCTAAACCTCCCGTATGTATTCGCGTTCTACTTCGTAGATAAGATCGCCTCCGTCTTTCGACTGGCACCCGGAACGGAGATGATCGAGAAGCTCACGGCTGGCTTTGCCAATTTCGGTAGTGCGTTTGCTAATCCCTTGCCCAGCTTTCATCCGGTGGATCTTCTCATCGGTGTTGCGGCAGGAGCTTTACTCAAACTTGCGGTCTATGTGAAAGGAAAGAACCGTAAAAAGTTCCGGCAAGGCGTTGAATACGGCTCTGCCCGTTGGGGCAAGCCGGAAGACATAAAGCCCTATATGGATGAGGACTTTGACAACAATGTCATTCTCACTCAGACAGAGGCTTTGACCATGAACAGCAGACCGAAGCAAGCGAAGTACGCCCGGAATAAAAACATCATGGTCATCGGCGGTTCCGGCTCAGGTAAGACGCGCTTTTTTGTCAAACCAAACCTGATGCAGTGTACCTCCAAGCTCTATCCGGTCAGCTTCATTGTCACCGATCCGAAAGGAACTCTTTTGGTCGAAACCGGAAAAATGCTGGAACGCAACGGCTATATCATCAAGTCGCTGAACACCATCAACTTCCGAAAATCCATGCACTTCAACCCGTTCAGTTATATCCGCTCAGAGAAGGACATCCTCAAACTGGTCAATACGATCATCGTCAATACGAAGGGAGATGGCGATAAGTCCGGTGAGGATTTCTGGGTGAAGGCAGAAAAGCTGTACTACACAGCCCTCATCGGCTACATCTGGTACGAAGCACCAGATCACGAGAAAAACTTTACTACCTTGCTCGAAATGATCAACGCCTCCGAAGCCAGAGAAGACGATGAGTCCTTCAAAAATCCCGTAGACATCATGTTCGATGAGCTGGAAGCCCGTGACCCGGATCACTTTGCTGTGAAGCAATACCGCAAATACAAGCTGGCGGCTGGCAAAACAGCCAAGTCGATCTTGATTTCCTGCGGCGCACGGCTTGCCCCATTTGACATCGCGGAACTCCGTGAGCTGATGAGCTATGATGAGATGGAGCTGGACACACTCGGAGACAGGAAAACGGCTCTGTTCGTAATCATCTCCGATACAGATGACACCTTCAATTTTATCGTGGCAATTATGTACTCCCAGATGTTCAATCTGCTTTGTGACAAGGCAGATGATGTCTACAACGGCAGACTTCCTGTTCATGTCCGTTGTCTGCTCGATGAGTTTGCGAACATCGGTCAAATTCCGAAGTTCGATAAGCTCATAGCTACCATCCGAAGCCGGGAAATCTCCGCTGCAATCATTTTGCAGTCCCAGTCTCAGCTCAAGACCATCTACAAAGATGCGGCTGATACCATCACTGGCAACTGCGACAGCATGATCTTTCTCGGAGGAAAAGAAAAATCGACGCTCAAGGAAATCAGCGAGGTGCTTGGGAAAGAGACGATTGATCTATACAACACCTCAGAAACCCGATCCAACAACAATTCCTATGGCTTGAACTATCAGAAGGTCGGTAAGGAATTGATGTCTCAGGATGAACTTGCTGTCATGGACGGCGGCAAATGTATTTTGCAGCTTAGAGGCGTTAGACCTTTTCTCAGTGATAAGTTTGATATAACGAAGCATCCAAAATACAAATTCCTGTCCGACTCTGACAAGCGGAACGCCTTTGACATTGAAAAATATCGGCAACACAAGCTGGTCATCAAGCCAAACGAAACCTTTGATCTCTATGATATGGGCGAGATCGAAGCGGAATGAAGCCCCGTCATGCACTGCGCATGGGCATTTGCCTGAAGCAGAACAATGACGGGGCTTCTTTTTTTATGCCCATTTTCCAATACACAAACCAAACTTTCATGATTTTCAAGGAGGAAATTTCTTATGGCATTTATCAATCAGGCAGTTACGGTTCTGCAGACGCTCGTTATCGCCCTCGGTGCCGGTTTGGCAGTGTGGGGTGTTGTCAACCTGATGGAAGGCTACGGCAACGATAATCCGGGCGCAAAGTCGCAGGGCATCAAGCAGCTCATGGCTGGCGGTGGCGTCGTTCTCATTGGCACTACGCTCATTCCCTTGCTGTCCACCCTGTTCTAATCAAGCAAGCCCAGCTTAACCGAAAGGTGGTGGAATATTGGGCAGTATCTTAGAAAAACTCGAACAAGCGATTAAGGACTTGCTGATCGGCTGGATCGAAAGCAACCTGACCAATATGTTCACCGATGTCAATACCAAGGTCGGCACGATTGCCGGAGAGGTCGGACAAACTCCGTCCACTTGGAACAGCAGCATTTACCAGATGATTCGGGGACTATCCGAGAATGTGATAGTCCCCATCGCTGGTATCATCATTACCTTTGTCTTGTGTTATGAGCTGATCACCATGATCACCGAAAAGAACAACTTGCACGACATGGACACATGGATGTTCTTCAAGTGGTTCTTCAAAGCGGCTGTGGCGATCTACCTTGTGACCAACACCTTTGACATTGTGCTGGCAGTATTCGACATCGGACAGAATGTGGTTGCCGGTGCAGCCGGTTTTATTCATGGCACTACCAACATCGACATTCAAGCAACCCTTGACGCAATGCGAACAGGCATGGAGGCAATGAGCATCGGAGAACTGCTCGGACTGTCCATCGAAACACTGGTTATCAGTCTGTGCCTCAAAATCATGTCCATTCTCATTACGGTCATCCTCTACGGCAGAATGATTGAGATTTATTGCACCGTCAGCGTTGCACCAATCCCCATCGCAACGATGAGCAACCGCGAATGGGGCAGCATTGGAACGAACTACCTCAAGAGCCTGTTCGCTCTGGCTTTCCAAGGCTTCCTCATCATGATTTGCGTCGGCATCTATGCTGTGCTGATCAACAACATGATCATTGCCGCAAATATTCACTCGGCTCTCTTCTCGGTTGCGGCGTACACAGTCATTCTGTGCTTCTCGCTGTTCAAGACGGGCAGCCTCGCAAAATCCATCTTCCATGCGCACTAAGGAGGTCAGCAGAATGAAGAAATACAACATCATCTATGCCGACCCTCCTTGGTCGTATCGGACCTACTCCAAGAAAGGTCAAGGTCGTTCGGCAGAAAGCCATTATCCAACAATGAGGCTCGAAGACATCATGGCTTTGCCAGTGAGTGAGCTTGCCGCAAAAGACTGTACGCTGTTTATGTGGGTGACATTTCCGTGCTTGCAGGAGGCATTTCAAGTCCTTGAAGCATGGGGCTTTACCTACAAGACCGTTGCTTTTGTTTGGGTAAAGCAAAACCGTATCAGCGATAGCCTCTTCTGGGGCATGGGCTATTGGACACGAGCCAATGCCGAGCTGTGCATCCTGGCAACCAAGGGACATCCCAAACGGGCGCACACCGGCGTACATCAGGTCATCATGAGCCACATTGAGCAGCATTCAAAAAAGCCAGACGAAACCCGTGACCGCATCATTCAACTCATGGGCGATCTCCCCCGCATTGAACTTTTCGCGCGTCAGTCTCCCGATGGATGGGATGTGTGGGGCAACGAAGTAGAGTGCAGCATCACACTCGGAAAGGAGGCTACAAATGGCATTTGTACCGGTCCCGAAGGATCTTAACCGCGTAAAAACCAAGGTCATGTTCAATCTGACTAAGCGGCAGATTATCTGCTTCGCTTTGGCAGCGGCAGTCGGTGTGCCGGTTTTCTTTATTGCAAAACCGTATGTGGCACTGTCTTCGGCTGCAATGCTCATGGTCGTGATCATGCTTCCATTTATCTTCTTTGCTCTGTATGAGAAGGACGGTCAACCGGCTGAGAAAATCCTCGGTCATGTTGTGAAATCCATGTTTTTGCGCGACAAGGTGCGTCCATACCGCACCAACAATTTATATTCCGCCATCCAGCGGCAAATCAAAGAACAGGAGGAATTGCAGATTGGCAAACAAATCCCAAAAGGCAAATAAGCCGAAACAGATCGTGAAAAACGGTCAGGTCTACGGCGATGCACTTTCCGCGCAGGAAAAGAAGCGGATCGTCATGCAGAAGAAAAAGGACAGGAAAGCAAAGAAAATTCCCAAGTCCGCGCAGCAGACGATCCCCTATGTGGAGATGTGCAAAGACGGCATCTGCAAGGTCAACAGCCGTCTCTACACCAAGACTATCCGGTATAACGACATCAACTATCAGCTTGCACAGAACGAAGACAAGACAGCCATCTTCGAGAACTGGTGTGACTTTCTGAACTACTTTGACAGCTCCATCTTTGTTCAGCTCTCCTTTATCAACCAGAAAGCCGACATCAGAGAGTTCAGAAAACAGATCACCATCCCCGAACAGCAGGATGCGTTCAACGACATCCGCAAGGAATATTCCGATATGCTTCAAGATCAGCTCACCAAAGGCAACAACGGTTTGCTCAAGCGTAAGTACATCACCTTCGGTGTGGAGGCTGACTCCATTCGTACCGCAAAAGCAAAGCTGGATCGTGTCGAAACGGATATTCTCAACAATTTCAAAACTCTCGGTGTAGAGACTGAGCCGCTGTCCGGCTACGAAAGGCTGAAAGTGCTGCATGATGTGTTCAACATGGACACGCATGAGCCGTTCCGGTTTTCCTATGACATGGTAGCCAGAACGGGGCTTTCTACCAAGGACTTTATTGCACCCACTTCCTTTGATTTCCGTGAAGGCAAGTGCTTCAAGATGGGCAGAACCATCGGTACAGTGAGTTTCCTCCAAATCCTTGCCCCGGAGCTGAATGACCGTATGCTTGCAGACTTCCTTGAGATGGACAGCAACATTACGGTCAATTTTCATATCCGCACGATTGATCAGGCGAAGGCAATCAAGAGCATCAAGTCGAAGATCACAGACCTCGATAAGATGAAGATCGAAGAGCAGAAAAAGGCAGTTCGTTCCGGCTACGATATGGAAATCATCCCCTCCGATCTGGCAACCTACGGCGGTGAAGCCAAGCGTCTGTTGCAGGATCTTCAGACAAGGAATGAGCGAATGTTCCTTGTGACCATCATCCTGATGAACACGGCTGCTACCCGCCAGAAGCTCGAAAGTGCCGTTTTTCAGACCGCATCCATCGCTCAGAAATACAACTGCGCACTCAAGCGGCTGGACTTTCAGCAGGAAGAAGGGCTGATGTCCTCTCTGCCCATCGGTCTGAACCAGATTGAGATTGAGCGTGGACTGACTACCTCTTCTACGGCGATCTTTGTTCCGTTCACCACGCAGGAGTTGTTTCAGGGCGGCGAAGCTCTGTACTACGGGCTGAATGCGCTTTCCAACAACATGATTATGGTGGATAGAAAGCGGCTGAAAAACCCCAATGGGCTGATCCTCGGTACTCCCGGCAGCGGTAAGTCCTTCTCGGCAAAAAGAGAGATGACAAATGCCTTCCTCATCACGGAGGATGACATTATCGTATGCGACCCCGAAGCCGAGTATTATCCGCTGGTGCAGAAGCTCGGCGGTCAGGTTATCCGCATCTCTCCGATCAGCACGGACTACATCAATCCGCTGGACATCAATGTCAACTACTCCGAAGAGGAAAACCCGCTGACGCTGAAATCCGACTTCATTCTTTCGATGTGTGAGCTGATTGTAGGCGGCAAGGACGGCTTGCAGCCGGTTGAGAAAACCATCATTGACCGAAGTGTCCGCATGGTCTATCAGGATTACCTCTCCGATCCCGTGCCGGAGAAGATGCCCATTCTGGAAGATCTCTACAACATTCTCCGCGACCAGAAAGAGCCGGAAGCGCAGCGCATCGCAACAGCTCTGGAAATCTATGTTCACGGCAGTTTGAATGTCTTCAATCACAGAACCAATGTGGATGTCAACAACCGTTTCGTCTGCTATGACATCAAGGAGCTGGGCAAGCAGCTTAAAAAGCTCGGAATGCTTATCGTTCAGGATCAGGTGTGGAACAGAGTGACCATCAACCGCGCCCAGCACAAGTCCACAAGGTACTACATGGACGAGTTCCATCTTCTGTTGAAGGAAGAGCAGACTGCGGCGTACAGCGTAGAAATCTGGAAGAGATTCAGAAAATGGGGCGGCATCCCCACCGGAATTACCCAGAATGTGAAAGACCTTTTGGCTTCCCGTGAAGTCGAGAACATCTTCGAGAACTCTGATTTTGTGTATCTTCTGAATCAGGCTTCCGGTGACAGAAAGATTCTCAGCTCCGCATTGAATATCTCCCCAAGCCAGCAGAACTACATCACCAATTCCAACGCCGGTGAAGGCTTGATCTTCTACGGCTCTACCATCGTCCCGTTTAAGGACAACTTCCCGAAGGACACGATGCTCTATCGCATCATGACCACCAAACCCGAAGAAACTTTACAGAATTAAGGAGATTTGAATATGAACAACAAGATGATTACCATGCCCTACGCAGTCGCTATCGAGTACGCAGAGAACACCACCGCGCTCTTCAAGGCTCTGTGGGAACTGACCGATTTGATCCGTCAGGAGAGTGACCTCAAGAAGCACCACCGCGCTTACCTCCATGTGAGGGAGGCTATTGACGAAAAGGTCAAGGAAACGCGCCGGATTATGACCAAAGTATCTGTGGATATGCTGGCGCTGCCCTTTGTGGTAGATGTCGCCAAGTGCGCTCAGTGTGACGAGGACACTCCCTTCGCTGATACCGAGGATGCTGAAAGCGTCTCCCTCCCCAAGGAAGAGTATGATCTGATGATCGACGATCTGCTCACGATGTCTGAAATCATCCAGTGTGTTGCGGATATGCGCACACAGGATGCGAAGGCAATCTGTGAGTTCGGCAAGTTTGTTCCTGCCTTTGCAGCCTACGAGAAGAACCGCCTGAGCCTCTACCGTGAGGCTGCTAAGGAAGCCGAAGAAATCTTCGACCGCTGGGCAGACCGTGTAGACGAAGAGGATGAGGACGATTACGAGCCGGATGAGTATTTCTCCGACTAATCAATCTGCTCCAACAACTTCTAAAGATAGGAGGTAAATAGCTATACAACTCGACACCATTTATACCGGTGACTGTCTCGAAGTCCTGAAGACGCTGCCAGATGAGAGCGTCCACTGCTGCGTGACATCCCCTCCATATTACGCCTTGCGTGATTATGGCATGGATGGGCAGATTGGCAGAGAGACAACGCCCAAAGAATACATCTCGCGCCTGACCGAAGTTTTTACCGAAGTCAGGCGCGTTCTGCGTCCTGACGGTACGCTCTGGCTGAACATCTCGGACACCTATGCCGGAAAAAGCAATCAGGGCGGCTATGTTGACCCGAAGAACCCCAACGGCAGAAACGGTCAGGCGGTAGCTCTCAACCACAAGGTTGAGGGCTGCAAGCCCAAAGACATGATTGGCATTCCGTGGATGCTGGCATTTTCCCTCCGTGACTCCGGCTGGTATCTGAGAAACGACATCATCTGGATGAAGGAAAACCCAATGCCTGAAAGCGTGAAAGATCGCTGTGCCCGTTGTTATGAGCATATCTTTCTGTTCTCTAAGTCTCGGAAATATCATTTTGACTACAAGGCAATCTCTGAGCCGATTGCACCAGCTACTGCTGAACGACTCAAGCGCGGCATGAAGGGCGGCAACAAGTTCGGGAAAGCAATTCCCGGTCAGGCTCATGTGCAAACCATCAACCGCCCCCGTGGGCATGGCGAGATCACAGATGCCGAGATCAATCCGCTGAGGAATAAACGAGATGTGTGGACGATCAATACCGTTCCGTTCAAGGGTGGTCATTATGCCGCTTACCCTCCGAAGCTGGTTGAAACCTGTCTGCTTGCCGGATGTCCCGAAAACGGCATTGTCCTTGATCCGTTCTTAGGCAGCGGGACAACGGCGATGGTCGCAAAGAACATGGGGCGGCACTATGTCGGGATTGAGCTGAATCCTGAGTTTACCGAGCTTGCCTATCAGCGGATCGGAGGTGAGATTTTATGCCGAAGGAACCGGAGCTAAAAGCCCGTGACAAGGTGGTTATGAAGATGACCCGCGACGGCGCGGTAGAAGAAAATCTGACCGAAGGCACAAGCAAAAGTATTTCCGGGCGATTGAAAGATGCCGAGCTTGTGAAGCCCATTGAAGAGCCTGAGCTTTCCGGTGGGCTTTCTGCGGAAGAGCAGAAAAAGGTGCGAATGCGCCGACAACAGCGTCAGTTTCGTGAGGAACACAAGGATGATACCGGCACTCAGCCGACTTCCGAAACGCCTGTCTCAGAAGAGAAAAAGCCAGAAAATCCACCCCAGAACGCACACGAAACTATGCCAGTGTCAGAAACACCGCTAAAGCCGCCTTTTTCAGAGCCACACAGCAGCACTTCCCATACCGGTGCGGTAATTGCCGAAACGGTTGTCACCCACAAGCTCAGGAAAACGGCGGCAGTTCAAAATGCAGATGCCGATGATGTGCTGTCCAAAGCGGCTGAAACCGCTACAAATGCCCCAAAGACGGATGCAGAGCCGTCTTCTCCAAGAGTTCAGAAATTGGAGCGCAAAGCAGAAAAGGCACACGAGCGTTTGGATGCCGCCCGTGAGAAGCTGCCTACGCATAAAGTTCTCAAAAAAGAGCGTGTCTTCGATGAGGAAAAAGGCAAAGCCACAACCCGTTTGTCCTTTGAAGATGAACTGAAAAAGCCCAAGGGACAAAGCAAGTTGAAGTTTGAGACAGATAAAACCGTCCGCAAGGTCGGTGATACGCTTGCCTCCGGCATTCACGGCAAAATCCATGAGGTTGAGCAGGAAAACTCAGCGGTAGAGGCGGCGCACCGTTCCGAAATTGTGGCAGAAGCGGCAATAAGGCATTACAGCCATCATCAGCAGAAAAGCGCTAATAAGCCTTACGAGAAGGTGTCCAAACTGGAACACGAGGCTCAGGTTGCCGACGCAAAGCTACACTATGAGAAAACCCAGCAGGAACATCCTGAGATGAAAAATCAGCGCAACATGAACAAGCATTATCAGAAGCAGAACATCAAGAAGGAATATGCTGCGGCTCGAAAAGCCGGTTCTCAGACCGCCTCCAATGCTGCCACCAAGAACACCGGCAAGAAGTTTTCGGAGAAAGCAGCGGATAAGATCAAGGAGTTCTTCACAGAAAACAAGAAGGTCTTTGTCTGGATCGGTTTAGGCGTGATGATCCTTGTACTGCTTGCTGCCGGTGTCAGCTCATGCACAGCGATGTTCAGTTCTACTGCTTCATCCGTGATTGCTTCGTCCTATCTCAGTGAGGATGATGCGATGTTGGGTGCGGAGGAACAGTATTGCCGCATGGAGGCAGAGTTGCAGCGCAAGCTCGACACCTACGAAAGCACTCACGACTATGACGAGTATCACTTCGATCTGGATGACATCAAGCATGATCCCTATGTTCTGATCTCCATCCTCTCTGTTCTTCACGAGGGCGAGTTCACGCTGGACGAGGTACAGGGGACACTTCAAATGCTGTTCGATAAACAGTATATCCTTACCGAAGAGGTCATCGTCGAAACCCGATACCGGACAGAAACCGACACATGGACGGATGCAGACGGCAATACCCATACGGAAACCTACCGTGTTCCTTATGACTACTATATCTGCTATGTGACGCTGGAAAACTTCAATCTTTCCCATGTTCCGGTCTACATCATGTCTCAGGAAGAGCTTTCCATGTACGCAACCTATATGTCGGGACTTGGCAACCGAGAGGATCTGTTTCCCAATTCCGATTATGTGGGCAAGTACATCACAAATCCGCCGGATGAGTACACCGTCAATCCGGCATATCTCTCCGATGCCAAGTTTGCAACACTTATCGAAGAGGCTGAGAAATATCTGAATTATCCCTATGTCTGGGGCGGCTCCAATCCCGACACATCCTTTGACTGCTCCGGTTTTGTCTCCTATGTGCTGACAAACAGCGGACTTGTCAATACCGGACGGCTCGGTGCGCAAGGGCTTTACAATGTCTGCACACCGGTTTCAAAGGCAAATGCGCAGCCGGGTGATCTCATCTTCTTTCAGGGAACCTATGACACACCGGGCGTTTCTCATGTCGGCATTTATGTGGGTGATGGAGTCATGCTTCACTGCGGCGATCCCATCCAGTACACATCCATCAACTCTTCTTATTGGCAGTCTCATTTCTATGCCTTTGGAAGACCCAACTATTAAACGAAAGGAGATTTTTCTATGAATCCCAAGTATCAGAAGGTCTGTGCGGACATCGCAAAGACTGAAAAGAAGGTTGAGGACCTTCAGGAGCAGCTTAAAGAGCTGTATGACAAGAAGACGGAGCTGGAAAACCTTGAGATCGTGAACACCGTCCGTGCAATGGTCATGGACAAGGATCAGATCATGGCTTTCCTTTCCACCATGAAGGACGGTAAGTCCACCAAGAACGAAGACACTACGGAGGTATCTGCTGATGAGTAAGAAAAGAGGATTTCGCCTGATCACTATGCTGACCGTCTGCATTTTGCTGGTGGGCAGCTTTTCTATGACGGCATTTGCCTACGCGGATGACACCGACCAGAACTTGCCTGTTACCGAGGCAACACAGCCGGAGGAAACGCCTCAGCCTGAGCCTACCGCTTCCATCGAGAAGCCTTCTGACGGAGAGCCTATCGACGATGAGGGCAACGCCTACACCCGTGATCTGCTCTATGATAAGGCAACGAACAAGCAGTTCATTACCGTCCAAACCAAAAACGGCAACACTTTCTACATTGTCATTGACTACGATGCGCCCATCAATGAGGAAGAGGAACAGTATAAAACCTATTTCCTGAATGTCGTGGATGACCGTGACCTCTTCGCCCTTCTGGATGATGAGGATGCGAACGAGCTGAAAACCTGTATTTGCGATGACAAATGCGTAGTCGGTGATGTGAATACCGATTGCCCTGTCTGCAAGACCAACATGAGTGAATGTACCGGCACCGAGCCTGTCCCTGAAACGCCTACGGAAGATGAGCCTCCCGTCACAGAAGAGCCGAAGCAGTCTTCCAATATGGGCATGATCATTGCCATTGTTGCCATTGCCGGTATCGGCGGTGCGGCTTATTACTACTTCAAGTTCATCAAGGGCAAAAAGCAGAAGGATGATGATATGGACTTCTTTGATGATGAGGGTTATGAGGAAGAGCCTTATATCAACGAAGACAGAGAGCCTGAAATTGCCGATGATGAGGAAACGGAGGAAGACGATTGATTTTAGTGATCGCTGAAAAGCCGAGTGTAGCTCAGTCTATTGGAAAGGTGTTGGGAGCAACATCCCGTAAGGACGGCTACATGGAAGGAAACAACTACATTGTCTCATGGTGCGTCGGTCATCTGGTGGGGCTTGCGGATGCAAGCTCCTACGATGAACGCTATGCCAAGTGGAGATATGACGATCTGCCCATTGTCCCGGAGCAGTGGTGTTTTGAGGTCCCAAAGGACAAGGCGCAGCAGTTCAGAATCCTGCGTGATCTTATGACAGACAAGCGCGTCACCGAGCTTGTCTGTGCGACGGATGCCGGACGCGAGGGCGAGCTGATTTTTCGGCTTGTCTACAACAAAGCCGGATGCACAAAGCCGTTCAAGCGGCTGTGGATCAGCTCTCTTGAGGACGCTGCCATCCGAGAGGGCTTCAATCACCTGAAAGACAGCAAAGAATATGACCGTCTATATGAAGCGGCTCTGAGCCGTTCCAAGGCTGACTGGATTGTCGGCATAAACGGCACACGGCTGTTTACCACTCTCTACAACAAGAAGCTGGTAGTTGGTCGAGTGCAGACACCGACGCTTGCCATGCTGGTTGAGCGTGACGGTAAGATCAGCACCTTCAAGAAAGAGAAATACTTCAATGCCCATATTCATGCCGACGGTCTGACGGCTGATATGGAGAAGATCAAAACCGAAGATGAAGCGAATGCGATTGCGGCGGCTTGCGATAAAAAGCAAGCCGTCGTTTCTTCTCTCAAAAAGGAGACTAAGACGGTCAATCCTCCGAGGCTCTACGACCTGACCACCTTGCAGCGCGAGGCAAACCGCTATTACGGCTTCACTGCCCAGCAGACGCTCGATCTCGTCCAGACGCTCTACGAAAAGAAGCTCCTGACCTATCCGCGCACGGACAGTCAGTTCATCACCGATGACATGGAGGCTACTGCCCGTCAGGTGATTGAGATGGTCTGTCGGAAAGTGTCGATTTTTAGCGGCTTGACGCATACGCCTGACATCAAGCGGATCACCAATAACGCTAAGGTTACTGACCACCATGCCATTATTCCCACCGTCCAGCTTGAAAAGCAGAACATCTCCGAGTTGCCGGAATCTGAGCAGAAGGTCATTCGCCTTGTTTCTATGCGGCTTCTGTGCGCCACCGGAGAAAAGCACATCTATGACGAAACATCCGTGACGCTCTCCTGTGAGGGGTATGCGTTCAAAGCCAAGGGCAAGACGGTTGTTCAGGACGGCTGGAAAGCCATTGAGCAGCGTTTCAAGAACTCCCTCAAAGACAAGGAAGCGGCTGATGATGAGAAAGCCATTCCCAGCTTCAAAGAAAACGACATAATCCATTCTGTATCTGCCAGCGTGACGGAACACTTCACAAGCCCTCCCAAAGCCTTTACAGAAGATACTCTCCTGTCGGCTATGGAGACTGCCGGAAACGAAGACTTTGAGGATGACACCGAAAAGAAAGGGCTTGGCACTCCTGCCACCCGCGCCGGGATCATCGAAAAGCTGGTCCGTTCCGGTTTTGCCGAGCGTAAAGGAAAGTCTCTCGTGCCGACAAAGGATGGTATCAATCTCGTGGCTGTCCTGCCGGAGCAGATCACATCGCCTACCATGACCGCCGAATGGGAAAATGCGCTGATGCAGATTGAGCGCGGCAAGGCAGACGCAGATAAATTCCTTGCCGGAATCGTGGATATGACCACATCTCTTATCAAAGCCTATCCTTTCCTCTCGGACGCAGAGGCAAACCGTTTTGAAAGCGGTAAAGAGGTTATCGGCAAGTGTCCCCGCTGCGGATCTCCGGTCTATGTCGGCAAAGGCAACTACTATTGTTCCAGCAAGTCGTGTTCTTTCTGTCTGTGGGAAGACAACAAGTTCTTCTCTTCCAAGAAAAAGAAGCTGACAAAGAAGATTGCAAAAGAGCTACTGGATAAGGGATGGTGCAGAGTGACCGGACTCTATACGCCTAAAAAGCCGCAGCTCTACGATGCTGTCATCCGGCTGGATGATACCGGCGGCAAGTATGTCAGCTTCAAGATGGAGTTTGACCGATGAGCCGTCCGATGCACATTGCCGCTTGCAGTGGCGGCAAAGACAGCGTAGCAACAATCCTACTGGCTACACAGCATGGCGATCCGCTGGATGAAGTTGTGTTCAGCGAGGTGATGTTCGACCAGAACACTACCGGAGAAGTCCCGGAACATCGAGACTTCATCTATGACAGGCTCAAGCCGTTCTGCGAAAAGGAACTTGGTGTTAAATTCACGATCCTTCACGGTCCGAAAACCTATGATGACATCTTTCACCACATTATCGTCCGTGGACCTCATGAGGGAGAAAAGCGAGGCTTTGCGTGGGCTGGAATGTGCGCTGCGAACCGAGAGTGTAAAACCAATCCCATGAGGAAGTACAACAAGTCTCTGTCTCCTGATGCCGTCAGCTATATTGGAATTGCCACCGATGAACCGAAACGCCTTGCGCGGCTGGACGGTACAAACAAAGTTAGTCTTCTCGCCAAGTATGGGTACACCGAGGCTGACGCGCGAAAACTTTGTGAAGAGCATGGTCTGCTTTCTCCGATTTATGGTCACTGCCGGAGAAACGGATGCTGGTTCTGCCCCAATGCCAGCGATGCCGAGCTGCGCCACATGATTACTCATCACCCGAAAATGTTTGACCGGATTATTGAATGGGAGCATGAAGAAAATGTTTTCCATCGTCGGTTGACGCGAAAAGAAACCCCGTCTGAGATCAAGGCTCGTTTGATGAGCAATCCTCAGCCGGGGCTTTTTTCTAACCAAAATCAAGGATAAGGAGGTCGTAAATGGCTGAAAACAAAAATGCCCAGCAAGTCCGCGAGATTACGGACAAGCTGGAACAGGGTATCAAGGAATTGTTTGAATCGGAGCGTTTCAAGGAATACCTCCGCACGATGTCCAAGTTCTACAACTATTCCTTCAACAACA
>OIXA01000519.1_pt1 | contig 55718 bp, 43 predicted proteins | sample 1587721 | NCBI WGS metagenome assembly OIXA01 (sample SAMEA3888900, study PRJEB22519) | human gut metagenome | biome: human gut; feature: human-associated habitat; material: faeces | place: Denmark | collected 2013
GACAATCATTCTTATCTATATGGGAAAAATTAAAGGATTTCTCTTTGCCGTACGACACAGAGAAATCCTAATGACCGATTTGGGTTTATTTTCGGAGTGCAAAACAAGCGACTATTTATGCCATAGCCAACTTTAGTTTGTAGTTCGCTGTTTTTGGTTTGTAGTTGGGGCTATTTCCCTACAAACACATTGGAGGCTGCAATGGCATTTACTATGCCGCTTGCAGCCTCCAACTGTTATTGAAATAGAAACTTATCCTATATTACCACATTTCATCGTTGCTATCCTCGGTTGTATTTCTTAAACTGAATGTTTCAGAATCCGAAGCTGCCAATAAATGTGGAGTTTCAATTTCATAAACCTTCATCTCTGGCTTAATATAATTTTTCTTCATGTCGATATCTGTTTATTTGATTATTACTTTCTTGTTGTTCTTGATGTAGAGTCCCTTCACAGGGGCAGTCACCTGCTGACCCTGGAGGTTGTAGATGCGGCCATCGGCATTGGCAGAGCCACTGATGCCTGCATCACCCTCGATGACAATCTCTCCGATGCCAGTTGTCTCGTCATCGCCTGGGAAGACGAAGCTGCGGGCTAATGCTGTAGTGGCAGTGTTTGTCGCAGCCCCAGTAGATACTTTGAGATATGCCTTGCCCGGAGTGGCCTTGAGCTGAGAGCCATCGCTGCTTATCACATTGTCATTCTCATCTTTCACCAGACCGAGATAGAAGCCGAGGCCTGTCTTATCTGTTGAATTGTTGTAAGTGAGGCGATAGAGTTTATATCCTGTTTCTGCATTTATCGTCTTCTCTGTGGCAGGCGTTTCCACGAGGTTGTTATCAGTATAATCCACGGCTTTCAGACCATCCGTTGCATTTGCCTTCGCATTCACATACTCTCCGTCGGTCTTCAGCAGTACACCTTCTTCCTTTGCCACTTGGCTGTCAGTGCGCATTTTCAATGTCATTTTTCCATTGCTTACGGTTGCATTGTAAACAGTGAGATTGCGTGGTGAAGGAACTAAGAGTGTTGCATCAGAGTTCAAGTTGCTGAACGTTGCCCAATAGGTGTCGTTACCGTTTTTATCCTTGTCGCCCTTGGCAGCCTTTATTACCTTATAGTCGCTGAGCACAGGATAATCGTCGGTAGCGAGCTGCTGTCCCCATGCGCCAGTAGATTGCTGACCATTAAGCATCCATGCCCCCTCGCCGCTCTTCAGGTTTTCCGAGTTTAATCCCACTATATTGCTTTCTCCTGTTATGGTTGTGGTAGTATATTTCTTTCCGATCGCTTGAACAGTTTGCTCCGCATTATTGAAATATATCTTGGCATCGCTATTGTAGAGGACATGGCCCTGTATGGTCAATTTTTCATTTACATATCCCACGACAAGACCACAATTTGGATTGGTTGTTCCACAAGTTACATTGCCTAACGTAAAAACATTATTTAATGTTATATCTACTATATAGCCAACGATTCCGCCAATATTAACAGATCCCTTCACGTCTCCATAGTTAGCGCAGTTGGTGATTGAGGAGGATGATTGTGCATAACCAACAATGCCGCCAATGTAATTGACACTTCCTTCGATGGATATTCTGTTGACGCAATTTGATATCTTAGTAGCCGCAGCATTTCCCACAATTCCCCCGACATAATAAGTTCCATTAATGCTACCGCTGTTCACCGTGATTCCACTAATGTCAGTCTTACTTGCATAACCTGCGAGCACACCAGAATAATTTGCTGTCGATGTGATGTTGACATTCTCAAATATTATATCCTTGATAGAGCATCTGACATAATCATTTAACATGTATCCAAACAATCCGGAATTCTCTGCAGAAGTATTGATATAAAGTTTGGAAATGGTTTTGTTGTTACCATCGAAAGAACCATGCCAAGGGTTGGAACTCTTGGAAATAGGCTCCCAACTCAGTTCTTCCACGCCTTTACTTTCATCAGCTGCATGGCACACCTTGCTCATGTCAATGTCTGCTTCCAGACGTGCGCAGGCTGTTGTATTACCATTGTTTACGAGTTTGGCAAACCAGAGCAGATGGCAGGCACTCGTCAGCTTATAGGGCGAAGCCTCTGTACCCTCACCTGTCCAGACAAAAGGCTCTATGCCCATACGGTCTGACGTTTCCGTCCACGAACCCCTCAGTCGCAGGACATAGTCGCCCTCTATCGCTTCATGCGACTTCTGTCTTACACCGATTATGTAGGTCTCGCCTTGGGTCACATCGAAAGTAAGCGAAAAGTCTGTTTCCGACGAACTGCTATCGTCGTTTTTTGCAGAACTTGCTACATCACCACCTACAGATGTCCAAATTGCTCCCTCGGTATCGGCATCGCCATACGACTTCACATATAATGTGCCAGTTCCATCGGCAATATACTTGAACAGATTGTAGCCATACTGCGAATCATAATTATCAGTCTTTTCTACAACGATATCTGCATCACCCAATGTTGCTAAAGGCATTGTCGCATTGCAGTTCTTGCAGACATAGTCATTCCCAAAATCGTGGTGAGCATTTGTGCGTTCAATAACGGTGTTGTCAATCTCTACGGTCATTGCAGCATCAGAGAATTTCTTGTGACAGCCATTACATTCGTAATACTCTTTACGGCCTTCCACGCAAGTCGGTGCTATGTATTCATAATGCGTATAAGTGTCATGAGTAAGTGATACTGTCGAGGCTTCAGAGGACGTGTTTGTGAATGTACCACTAAAATCTGTATAGGTGCATTTCATCGATGCATCCTTTGGATAAATTTGAGTGCCGTTCAATACCGGATAGTTGTCTGTATTGATGGTTTGTCCCCATGCACCTTCCGATTTACAGCCATTGAGTAGCCATGCGCCCCAACCAGATTTCAGTAAGTCAGAGCTCAAACCTTTGATGTTACTTTCTCCTGTCACAGTGGCTGAGGAGGATACTTTACCCAACGCCACAGGTTCCTGCACGGTAGTGTTGTAATATCTGTTGGCATCGCTGTTATATATGACATAGCCGGAAATGTGTAATGTAGAAGATACATCTCCCACAACAAGACCACTTCCATTAGCGGTAGATGAAAAAGTCACATCGCCAGATGAGAACACATTGCATAAAGTTAATCCATTAGACTGTCCTACTATGCCGCCAACCATTCTGTTTCCTTTCACATTGCCATAGTTAGCACAGTTGGTGATTGAGGAGGATGTCTGTGCATAACCAACAATGCCGCCAATGGTATAGTCACTTCCTTCGATGGATATTCTGTTGACGCAATTTGATATCTTAGTAGCCACAGCATATCCCACAATTCCTCCGACGTCAGTAGTTCCATTAATGCTACCGCTGTTCACCGTGATTCCACTAATGTCAGTGTTCCATGCATAACCTGCGAGCACACCAGAATAATCTGCTGTCGATGTGATGTTGACTTTCTCAAATATTATATCCTTGATAATGCCTCTTTGACCCTCATTCCGATTATGAGCATATCCGAAAAAACCTGAATATGCTTCCGAAGCGTTGATGTAAAGATTGGAAATGGTTTTGTTGTTACCATTAAATTCACCATGCCAACGTTTCGAATTATTTCCAATCGGCACCCAACTGAGTTCTGCCACGCTTTCACTTTCATTTGCCGGATGGCACACAGTGCTCATGTCAATGTTAGCCTCTAGACGAGCGCAGGCTGTTTCATTGCCCGCATTAACAAAGTCTCGAAACCATGCCAATTCCGCAGCAGTTGTAATCTGATAAGGATTCGCTGCAGTTCCATCACCATTATCAGGTTGACTTGTAGTAACCTGTGCCCATGCCATCTTAGGCATAGCCATTGCCGTCACGAGCAGAAGCATCGTGACGAGCCATCTGAATTGTGTAAATTTCTTTTTCATATACATATTATATTTGTTATTTACTTTTTTGTGCAAAGTTAAGGCATTTAACATGTCTCATCCAAATTTTACCACTATACGGCAGTATTATCCACCAAGCGGCATCTATTTGCCTGTCAATAGCATCATTGGCAGTGTGCCAACACATCTGCGTCAGGAGGCCTGAAACGCACAAAGCCTTCCGTCGATGCCACTGACTGACACCTGCGGAAGGCTCTGTATCTATATATGAATGAAGACGTTACGGCAAAGCCGATACCCCCCCTAAATCGTTAAGACTCAGAGGTTTATGGTTGGCCTTTGTTGTATGTTTCATTGTCTTCATTTCCATAATTCTTAATGTGGCGCATCACTCGTTGTTGAGTGAATATATCATGTTGCGCTGCAAAGATACAAATTTTCTCTCATATAAGTATCAAAATGCTCGGAAATTTATTCATATTTATGACAGTTTAACGTTGAAACAGGCTTTCTTCCGCATTTTTGGATGCAAAATTAATAGATATCAATGATATCTGCCGAACTTTGCCACTATACAACCAAATTCAACTCTGAACGACATAAGTCCCCCATAATCTTCTCTATTCATAGAATCTTAATCCTTTTCTTTCCTTACTCTCTTTACTATTGGGCTTTTCGGGATCCGCCCTGCCGACATCGACGCTGCAAAGGTAGCACCTCTCCGCTTTCCATGCAATCCAACTTCGTAAATGCCAGCAACCACTTCGCAGTCTCTCCTCCCGCTTGTACATAATGACGCTACAAAGTTAGTACCATCCTTCCACATTCCCCAATATGGTTTGTAATCTACCCACTTTGGTTTGTAAACGCCGCATTTTGCACGTCCCAACACCCAACAACTGTTAAAAACGCCCGTCAAATCATCACTTTTCTCCCCAAACTCTTGCACAATTCAAATAAAAGTCGTACATTTGCATCAACAGAACTCGTTTGCATCCCGTCAGAACTGCAGGCGAGTCATTTTTTTATTATAAATTATGAATCAGAGTCCAAGAACAATTCAGCAGCAGATAGCCATACTCAAATCAAGAGGGATGGATTTAAGCGACGAAAACCTCGCCACCTCATATCTAACAAGAATCAGTTATTTCCGTCTAAAGTACTAATGGACGGATATGATTGATGTAGCAACTGGGCATTTTTCTGATGATGCAAGTTTTGACACTGTCATTCAACGGTATGAGTTTGACAAAAGGCTAAGGAGCATACTATTTGCCGCAATCGAGATTCTGGAAGTTGGCCTACGCACCAAATTCATAACCACAATATCGTTGGCTACTAATTCAGGGCTGTGGTATCTTGACTCGTCACTGTTTGACAACCAACAGTTTCATGAAAGTGTCGTGTTGGACATGAAAACAGAATTTGGACGAAACTCAGACCCATTTGTACGCAAATACATTGATGAGCATCCCAATTGGGACAAGAATTCGCTCAGCGGTGACAATCCCGACGCATGGATGATTTTTGAGACAGCCACCTTTGGAACACTCTCAAAGATGTATAAGAATCTCAAAAACCAATCTCCGCTGAAGTCGAGGATTGCTAATGAACTCGGACTCTACTCTGCAAGGGACCTGTCAAGTTGGCTGGAAGCCATATCCGTGTTGAGAAACACCATTGCACATCATTCACGGATTTGGTACAGGATATTCTCTAAGAAACCTACCAACATAAGAGGACATCGTTATAAGTGGATGGTACAAGACATGACAGAGCATCAAAGGAAACGTGCCTTTGGGGTCATTTCCTGCCTGCTGTATCTTTGCAACGCCATAAAGCCAGACAATACTGTCAAGGATGACATAAAGGATTTGTTCTGTTCCATGCCCGATGTCCCCGTCTTCATGATAGGATTTACGAGAGGGTGGGATAATAATCCCTTATGGGAATAGCATTGTCCGTATGCTGAGTATATTACAAACAAAGGGAAAAGAAAATCTCTCTTCCCCTTGTTTTTTTGTATGTGCTGATCACCCAAACACCCCGTCGGTAAGACTGACTGCCTGGATTTTCTTGTCGAGGCTCACCTTGGCATACACTTCCGTCGAGGTCACACTGCCATGTCCCAGCATTTCCTTCACAGCAGAGATGTCAGCTCCCGCCGTGATGGCGAGGGTGGCTGTTGTATGGCGGCTGCTGTGATAGGTGAAGTCCTTTTCTATCCCTGCCTTGTCCTTGATGCGCCTGACATACTTGGATATGTTGTCCGATTTCTTGACGAGGTGGTACACGAGGGCATCGGGGTTGCTTTCGTCACGTGGCGGAAGCAGCGACTGGGCAAGGTCGTTGAGGGGGATGGAGACGACACGCTTGGTCTTGCGTTGCGTGATGCAGATGGTTGGCGTTCCGTCGATGTCCTTGATGTCACTCCATCGGAGATGCTGCATGTCGCCAAGCCGTAAGCCCGTCATTGACGACAAGCCGAAAGCAAGCTGCACCTGCCGCTCATTGCCGGTGGCTGTCTCCACGTTGAGGAAGCGGGTCAGTTCTTCGGGAGTGAGGAACTCACGGTGCTTGTCGGGGGCATGGAACCGCTCGCCTTTTGTGAGGTCGTGGATGGGATTGGCTGCAATGAGGTCGCTGCGCATCGCCTTGTTGAAGATGGCTTTCACCGTTTCCTCAAACAGCAGGAGCGTGTAGTCAGCCAGTTTGCCGCCATCTGTCTTTATCTGCCGTGGGTTACGGTACTCGTTGCGCATGAAGTCAAACAGACCGCTTACCACCTCCCTGTCCACGTCTTTCAGCAATATCCCTTTCTTCCCTCTGTTTTCAAGGTATGACGCTATGCGTTTGCGCACCACACCCTTGTGCTGCAGCATCTTCCTGCTGTTGCCGCAATCCTCCGACCACCTGATATGCTCGTCGCACCATTCCAGCCATGTAGGGTTGACGGTGTCCTTCTTCTGATGCTTCTTCCTCTCCTCACTCTTGAAGTCTGGAGGGCATAGGATGCGCTTGGCCTTGATCTCCTGTGCTTTGCGCAAAGCCTCGCCGTTGAGCCGTCTGGCTCTGGCTGAGTCTTCCGGCACGAGGAAAATGCCGAGATACTCCTTTTTGCGGAAGCCCGTCTCGTAATATTCCAGATACAGGCTCCGGTTGCCTGTCGGCAGTCTTCTTTCCTTGATTTCCACTTTCATCTGCTTTTCCCTTTCTTTGTTAGTTGAACATGTTGTTGACGAGGTTCACCGTCTCCAGTTTCTTCTTGTCAACGATTTTGGCATACACCTCCGTCATCTTGATACTGCTGTGACCGAGCATCTTGCTCACCGTATAGAGGTCAGCACCGAGCGTGAGCAGCATGGTGGCGGCGGTATGGCGGCTGCAGTGGTAGGTGATGTGCTTCTCTATCCCTGCCTCCTTCATCCACTCCCCGAGTATCACTTCCACTGTCGTAGAGGTGATTTGCAGCTGGTGGAACACATGCTCCTTGTCCTTCTGTTGCCTGGGCATCCATTTCAGAGCCTCTTCCGACAAGGGAACGGTCACTATCTTTCTGGTCTTCACCTGTGGATGTTCGAGGAAGAGCGTCCTTCCGTCGGCTGCCTTGCGTATCTCGCTCCAAAGCAGGGTTTTGATGTCGCTGTAGCGCAGGCCTGTGAAGCAGGAGAACAGGAAGGCTCGCTTCACAATCTCATATCGGCATGGAGTTGCCATGAGCTGCTTCACCTCCTCTATGGTCAGGAACTCCCTTATCGAACTGTTCTTCTGCGGCTTCTCCTTGGCATCGAGCAGTTTGAAGGGGTTGCGGTCTATCAGTCCCTCGCTGACAGCCTTGGTCAATGCGGCTGTCAGGCGGTTGACGAATATGCGGCAGGTGGTGTTGCTCAGCGTCTTCTTGCCGTTGTTGAACGTGCAGGTTTTGAGGAATGCGATGTAGCCCTTGCAGAAGTCCTTGTCCACGTCACGCAATGCAATGTCGTGCCTACCTATATATATAAGGTATTGCTCAACCCTTGCCTGTGCGTTGCGCTTGGAGCGCATACTCTCCTTGGAAAGTCCGCACTCCTCGGCTGTGTACTTGTCCACCCACTCGCTGAGCGTGATGTGTGAACGCTTGATGCCCTCCCAATCGACAAGTCCGTGCTGCTGGATGTCAAGGATGCGCTGCGCCTTGATCTGCTCAGCCAGCTTTCGGGTGTTGGCATTTTGCATCCTGGCTGCGGAAGTTGTCTCTGGCACAAGGTAGAGTTTCAGGCCTTCCTTCTTTCTCGCCCCCTTGTGATACATGTCGAGATAAAGGCTGATGTTGCCGTCACTGAGTCTCTTTTCGCGTATGCGAACAGGCTCTTTCAATTTGATTTCTTTCTTTTTTCGTCCCATTTCTTGTTTGTATTATCCGATTCTTGTATTTGTTACTATATTGTGTATCAATCACTTACCTTCGCTGCAAAGATAATGACTCGCGGGACAAAAATGGGACAAAAGCGTGCTAAAAAACAGCAAAATTAGGATAATATAACGAACGAATCCAAAATCCGCAGATATTCCTAACAAACTGTAAATCAGTGATATTACATCACCTTTATGGTATTTCCTTTCCGATGGTTATATGCCCTTGAAGTAATTGGTGGTTACTGGTGGTTACTGTGCACTTGTAAAGATTATTCGGAGTCCATCAGCAGAAGCAGACGTCATCGGGATGGACGGCAATCTTGATGACACCATCCATCTTGTTCTCGAAGACACTGTAAGCCTGCTCGATGTCGCATAGTGTGAAGTGATGGGTAATGAGCGTTGTAGTGTCTATCTTTCCCTGCTCAATAAGCGAGAGAATCTCCGCACAGTCGCAACCGTCCACACCTCCTGTCTTGAAGGTAAGGTTCTTGCCGTACATGTCCGGAAGAGGCAGAATCTGAGGACGGTCATAGAGGGCGACCACGGTGACTATTGCATTCGGGCGGGCTGACTGCCATGCGAGTTGGAAGCTGTCCTCGGCCCCTGCAACCTCGATGACGACATCTGCACCGCCCAGAGGTGCACCGTATGCACCGGTGCACGCCGTGCACTCCTCCGGTGTTGTTACAATTACTTCCGGATAGTGTTCCTTGACAAAGGCTCGCCTCTCCTCCGACTTTTCGCACACTATGATGTGCTTCGGGTGCTTCAGCATCACGCATAACAGCGTACAGAGACCTGTTGGGCCGGCTTCGATGATGAGAACCGTATCATCTTCCTTGATTTCCGAGATTCTTGCCGCCCAGAAGCCGGTTGCAAGTATATCCCCGACAAACAGAGCCTGCTCATCTGTGACACTGTCCGGAATCCTGTTGAGTCCCTGGTCAGCATACGGGACGCGGACGAATTCTGCCTGGCCACCGTCAATGCGGCACCCGAGTGCCCAGCCGCCGTCCGGGGACTGGCAGTTGTTCACGTAGCCGTGCTTGCAGAACCAGCATTCCCCGCAATAGGTCTCGACATTGACAGTCACCCTGTCCCCGGGCTTTACCGAATGAACCTGCTCCCCTACCTCGGTGACGACACCGACCATTTCGTGGCCGACGGTGACTCCCGGGACGGCACGGGGCACGCTGCCGTGCTTTATATGCAGGTCGCTGGTGCAAATGCTTGCAAGGGTTACCTTCACTATGGCATCTTTCGAATCCAGTATCTTCGGCTCAGGCTTATCCTTGAGTTCAAAGCGTCCTTTCTCTATATAGGTGTATGCTTTCATCTTATCTTTTTGTTACTATCGTTACGCTCGCAGGACCGGGAATCCAGAAGTAGGTAAGGGCATAAACTTCATCTATCTCCTCTTATCGCATCTAAATGGATGCCACAACTGACGTTGTATTTGAGATATGTTCTTCATTGTAGTATTGCCGTTCAAAGCGGTCCTAGTCCCAAATAAAACTCACAATTCGATTATACTCATCCTCTAAACGATGCTGCATCTCTGTTATGCCCCATTGTTGATTCTTACGAATTTTTGCAATAGAGGCGTATTTTGAATCTCGATAGCATAGTTTCCCTTCCGAACGATTCACTTTCTGCTCAAAAGGGATATTCTGGATAGAGCGATTAATATCATACTCTAATAATACGAGGTTGCCAATGGAATTCTGGAGGCCTAATTGCTCTTCTGAAACTTCCATACTCCCATCTGCATTGGCATGAATGTGTTCAATGTCATATCCCCAAGATAATTTATCATTCAGTTCATAAAGATTTAATTCAGGATTCTCAATTTCATCAAGATAAGCTGAAAGGCAGCATATCAAATCTTGCCATACCCTGTTGCCAAAAATCCATTTGCGGAAATGTCCAGCCCATCCTTTCGCAGCATCCAATTTTTGCCTAATGAACTGTAACACTTCTTCAAAGTTCTGTCCAGAGCCAATCCTTTTTTCAAGGTGGAAAGTAAATGTATGTATCTCGTTTATTACCTTGGAGTTATAAACGCTATGGCAAAGATATACTCTTGAGAGTGGTCTAAGGATGGAATAAACCTGCTCCAAACTAAAACCGTTAAGAAGCAGTAAATACACTATTCTACAATACCGACTATACCTTGACTTCTCAATCAATTTGTAAGAAATTAATTGGTCTGGAGTCTTATAATCGCTTCTATTCCAATCCGCAACACAATCCACAACCTTATTTAACTCCTCTAATGAAAGCGAGACAGAGAAAACATTGGATCCAAAACTCTTGTCTTTATGAGCTTGGATATTCAGCAAAATATCAAATAGACATTCGAAGAAGGTATCTGTCGCCATTTGATAAAGACCATTGTTTAAGTCATACTTGGAGATAATAAAATCCTTATAAGCGTCCCGGACTGAAGCCATGCTTACCACAGCATATCTTGCATTTGGGTTGGTTATTCTCCATTCATCATTTATGGTCTTTATCTTTTTGTATACATCTCCAATCTTATTAAAGGCATCTTCACTGGCCCCACATTTATCATGCAGATACTCATAGAAGCGAACCTTAAACAAGTCATCTCCATTCAAATCAAGGCCAGCTGTGTTGATAGTGTTGAAGATTTGAATAGTTTTCGACAAACCGGCTACTGTTTCAACAACAACAAAGTAGATGTCATTTAAAAGATATTCAAGAAAACCATCAATAGAGAATAACTCTTTAATACTGCCGTCGTCATTTGTAATAGATTGATGAAATATTGATTTGATAATACCTGCATTACGAATGTAAATGTTAGGTGAGTTTTCATCAAAGCTATTAACGTCCGTTAACGAGCATAGTTCGCGTAGCAAATTATCTTCTTTTCCATTATTGACCTGAGTCTCAAGCCAGTTGAATTGAAAAAGTTTCATGCAAGGAGTATCTGGATACTGAACAGACAAATACTTGAGGAAACATAATATTGTGGATATTCGTTGCTGGCCGTCAATAATATCCTGCTCGCTTTCATGTTCTGAGACAAAACGCCTTTGAGATAGTTGCATCGTCCCTATGAATAGAGGATCATTTATTATCTGGTTAGATTCTGCACCCCAAAAACCAATAAAGATGTCTCTTATAAAACGACCAACTTGCTCTTCAGACCAAGAGTATTCTCTTTGGTAAATTGGTACTCGATAAAATGATGAAGAGTTTAGTAAATCATACTTGGGATATCGAGCAGAGTCATTCTCTTTTCGAGTCTTTCTTAATCTATATGTCCCCGATGCTATATCAAACTTTTGGCTAACTCCATTTTCATAAAGTTGGATAACCTTATCCCATATTTGATTGGCGGCAAAAAAAGTTCCTTGCTTCTTATATTGGAAGCGCTCTCCTTCATCTAAATCTACAATATGAACTCGTACGCCAAAGCACCATCCTCTATACTCTTCTGGATTTGGTGCAGAAAAGGAGTCTGAATCTCTTAGTTTTATTCGTCCTTGAAGGATTAGATCACACAAATCAGTAGGATGTTCATCTAAGACCTTGGCCACAGCCATTATTGTAAATCCATCAGCGATGGCGATGTAATCATTTATTCGAACCGACTTCTGAAACTGTTCTCCTTTAGTCCCTACGAAGACATATCCGCTTCTTCTAAATATGTTTATAATACAACTCTCTGCACTACCACATGAGCTCCAACGAGAGCCGACCTTCCATACATTACTCATAATATTACATTATCGAATTCTTAGTAATTTTGCAAATATACCTTCCCCCTCAAGATCTTCATCTCATCATCCGAAAGGAAATAATATTCTTCTACCCCAGGCAAAAGCCTATGTGCTTACGCCAGAAGCATTCGGCCAGAGAATTCGGATTTGCTTCAAATTTCCGCCCCTTAAAACAGTTTGCCTGATTCTTTTACATACTATTCCTTCTTCCCTTTGAACCTCTTCAAAGAGTATATATTGATGAAGTTCCCAAGTGCAGTCAGTCCGAGAGCGGCGGGCAATGCCCAACTGCTTCCTGTTCCCTTGATACTTACAACAAGGCAATAGATTGCAAGAGCAAGCGAAACGACAGTTACCGCCGCAAGTAAGATTTTCAGTGTCTTTGTTTTCATCAGCTGTTATATTTCCCATGGCAATTCTTATACTTCAGGCCGCTTCCACAAGGGCAGGGATCGTTGCGTTCAACTCTTGGAACACCCATTCCAAAACCTGCAGGAGGCATCTTATCCGGGAGCGGCTGGAGGTTCGGCTTTTCGTACTTCTCGAAGACTTCGTGGGAGGAGTATCCCTTGAAAATCCACTTCGGGACGTTGTTCATATACTCCTGGACTACACCCATCATCTCCTGCACCTGGTCAAAGCCATTGAGCAAGCCGTCGAATAGATGTATCGCACCAAGCGGACCCTTTGTCCCACTCTCCTGAGCATAAAGCCATACCAGGGTGCCTATCACATTGCGTTCTTCTTCTCCCATACCGACCTTCTCCATAAATGCAGTCAGATTCTTTCCGGTCGGAGAGTCCTTTCCCACGAACGGATAGAGCGGGTTGAATCCGGCTGCCATGAATTCCTCCTTCGAGAACTGGCGGTAGTCCTTTATCTCTACCCTACTCTCTCTTTCAGGAATGACTTCGTCCAGATTCCCGTTTCTTATCATAGTCCTGTGATAAATCAAACCATTCTTCCGCACTACATTCATTCTCATAAGGAATGACTCATACAGGAACTGCATTGATTGTACAGCTAGCTGCGGATCGGTCTCGAAATCATATATGGATGAGAATATCTCAACCACTTTCTTATGCTCCACAAGACCATATGTATTGAGTATTCCCATCAGAAGGGCCTCGAATTCCATATAACTGTTGGCCGTCCTGAACGACAAGGCCATCGGCAGGTGTTCCTTTATGGAGTCATAGAGAGCCGGAACTATGGTGAAGATGCTGGAATCATCGGTTGTTTCCTCCGTAATGAACCCGAATGTTTCCATCATTGTACTGTATGGCTGAGGAAAAGTGCGGAACTCACTCCCCTTTTCCATCTTCACCATTATCTCCATAAGGTCAAGCTCCCTCTGGGGAAGACAGCGCAACCATTCGTCCGAGCGGTTGATGATATAGTCGGCCAGCCCCGTGGCCATCTCGGACTTCCGCAGACTGGACTTCAGCTCACAACCGAGCATATCCCCAAGATGACTGAGCTGAATCTTGGTGCGAGGCATTAGTGACTGGTATATGAATTCAAGGTCCTGTGCGATCATAGCGGAATAGTATTACTGATTCTTCTCCTTGCGGAGGTTAACATACTTATACAATGTCGCACGGCTGATGCCGGTGGTCTTTGAAATCTCATCGACGGAATACGCCTTTGAATCATAAAGGGTCAAGGCCTGTTCAACTATCTTCTTGTCCTTGCCAGGCCTTCCGCCCATCCTTCCTCTCGCCCGTGCCGACGCAAGTCCTTCCATCGTTCTCTCGCGGATGAGCTCGCGTTCGAACTGGCTCACGCCACTGAAGATGGTAAAAAGGAGTCTCCCCTGAGGAGTTGTCGTGTCAAGCCAAGGCTCCTTCAGCGACTTAATGTTCGCCCCGGCCTTCTCCACCTGCTCGACCAGGTCGAAGAGATCCTTGACCGAACGGCTGAGCCTGGTGAGCTCGCAGATGATGACGGTGTCCCCTTCCCGGAGCATATCCATCATCCGGAGGAGTTCCGGACGATCCTTCCGGGTTCCGGTGAACTTCTCCTGGAAAATCCTGTCGCACCCCTCTTTCATGAGAGCGTCTATCTGCCAGTCCAGGTTCTGGTCGAGCGTCGAGCAGCGGGCATATCCTAACTTCATCTTCCCCTTAGTTTATAAAGCCAATTTTACAGGCTTTTCCGTACTTTGATTTTAAGACATATTTTCATACAAAGATAGAAAAGTTTTGAGTACTTCCAACCATTCCTTCGAAGAGTGTTCAAAAAACCACCGTTAGCCAAACGATTGATTGAAGAAAAGAAAGCGCAAGGTTGGAAATGTGTCTACATTGACCTGGAAGAGACTACAACGGAAGAAGGTTTTCTTCGTTTAGTTATTTAGGCATTCAAAAATAATGGCATTTGGAAACAGTTTGCAGAGGGAATGTCAAAAGGCTTAGCTTCAGTTCTTGATAGAATTGAAAAGGTTTCCGTTGGTCCGGTTGATTTCAATATAGGTAAAAAAGAAGAACAAGAGGATTTATACAAGAACCTGAAAGAACTTATAAAACATGAAGAAGATACTTTTATCGTAGTAGATGAATTGACTCTTTTCTTAGGAATTTTCAACAAAAGCGATAACGGAGCAGAAAAAGTTGCTTTCATTCTCAATTGGCTTAGAAGCCTTAGACAAGTGAGTAAAACGCAAGTACGTTGGTTATTCTGCGGCTCCGTGGGGCTGAGAAATTTTACCTCTGCAATGAATCTCGGGTATACCATTAATGACTTAACCGAATTTAGTTTGGATGAACTAACCCGCGAAGAAGCAATAGGCTTATTGAGAGGACTATGTCGTTCTGAAGACATAAATATGAGCGAAGAGTGTATCAATTACACTTTAGACAAACTGCAGTGGAATATACCTTATTTTATTCAAGTTATCTTTTCCAAATTGGCTGAAGATTATGGAGGTAAAATAACACAAGAAAATATAGATGTGGCATATGATAAACTATGCTCCGAAAACTATCTTAGCACCTGGTCTGAACGACTGGCAGAGTATCGGGAATATGAAGTGCCGGCTCGTCAAATACTAAAATCACTTTCTACTCAATCTTCAGGAATGGAGCGTGATTCAATGCTTGACATCCTTATGACAGATCAAGACGTTTCAATGAGAGAACAGATAGATTACACTTTGAGCAAAGTGTTGGAAATGTTAGAAAATGATGGATATATAATAAAGAAGAATACCACTAGAGCGTTTCGCTCTCCTCTTCTAAGAGATTATTGGTTTAGCAAATTTGTACAATAACTAAATGTCATTTATGCAAACTATATTTCCTATATTACATGAAACCTTATTGTTTCATGATATTGAGACAAAAGATGTTTTAGCAATCAATGACGATATATATACATCATTGATTAATTCTCTATTAAAAGAAGATTTATCAAAAACAGCTCAACCAAAGCTCATTGTTGGTGGAGTTGGATGCGGTAAAACATTTTTAATAAAAAGGTTACATTGAAGAAAATGACGACTATTTTAACGGTATTATTAAATGGCAGGAATGTAACTTAAAACGTGTTGTTTTGTTCATTGATAACATTCAGTACTATTTTAAGCGCACTGATAACGCTGAGCATTATGCCTTGAGAGGTAAAATCAATAGGTCTGGGGCACCTATTCTGATAGCATCAGCAAAAAAAGTTCTTCCTGCATTTACCGATTATAACGACGCTTTTTTGATGGATTTAAGATTCTATATATCAAACCAATAAATATTACATCGGTTCAGAATATAATAAGCAAACAATATGATGTTTCTCGTTTAGAGACAATTATGTCATATTTGCCCAAAACAATTCGTTCCATACTCATTGCAATTGAGATATTGGAGAAATCACATGATTGTAAAAATGACCTTTGTTTTTTGTTGGATTATTTCTATTCTCATTACCAAGAAAAATATGATTCATCAACAATATCTGTACAACGAATATTATCGGCATTAGCCCACGTTGATAATGGATTGAATTTGGCAGAGATACGAGAAAAGACAAAACAAGAGAATGGTAAAATTTCTCCTTATTTGAAATTGATGTCAGATCAAAAAATAATCCAAAAAGAAGCAAAATCTCTAAGAGGCGGTATCTATTCAATAACTGATCCTCTTTTCAAATTGTGGCTGCAGCATAATATTTAACCTAAATTCCGAAAATGCCAAACTATTTTGTCCGACCAGTCCTGTTGACGGCCTAGCTCACCTAATTCTCTCATCGGCTTGACCATTGATGTTTCATGATAAACTACTGGATAGAACGGCTCCAGAAGGGACTTCAGGAGGGTCACCAGGATGCGAGGTGCGATGCCTGACGAAGAATCGGTGCTCCTGCTCATGGGAAAGACAGCAATGAATAATAAATCGTACCTGAGGCAAGTACCGAGGATAGATTTGGATACGTCTTTATCCCTCCTGAGAAGGCGGCACCGCAGCCGGAATAAAAGACCTTCGGCTGCTACGAACCGAAGCTGCGCGAGCTCGCTTAAATGTCTCTCTCCGCTTCGGCCATTGGTTCGAAAGATAGTACGTCTTACCACCTATCACAAAAGGCGTCTCGAAAGCACGACTTCCGAGTTATTCATTTTTTTAGACTAATCATGTAAGAATCTCGAGCCTTTAGAGTATATAATTATGAAATTGAGAATCTGGCTATGATATAGACCTTGAAGAATCGTTTAGTTGAAGTTCTTTAGTCAGTAGGAATCTAATGGTTCTATAACAATGTCAGTTCAACACCAAAAACACATTACTCCAGCTGCCAAATTATAGCAGTACACATCAATACCTTTGTACCAGTAAAATCATAGACTTATGGCCAAGAGCATAATTCAGCAAATAAAATTTTGCGCCAACAAACTGAAGAACAGCAAGCTTGCCCGCCTGGGAGGCAAGGAAATAAGTGAGGCATTGGACAATCTTACGGCTTGCCTGGGACTTGAGACCCGCGATGAAGCCATCGTTTTCATTCCGATTTTCGAGTCGGAATGCAGAGGACGGACATGCGACTTTGACGACATGTCCAGGATGTACGACTGCACCATCCTGGATATGATGGAGTACACTCCGGCAGTCAAAAATATGCTGGATAAAGGCCTCATTTATATCAACACCCACGGCATGAAGACCTGCAAGATCGTCGAACAGAGCTTCGGAGTCACGCCGGTCGTTCTCAACAGCATCATTGACAATAAGACTCCCAACTTGGAAGGCGTGGAAGCAAAGACCTCAGACTTCGACCGCTATGCCTTATGCTCTCTGGTCAGCAACGCTGTCCAGGATTCCGACGTGACATTCCGCAGTCTGCTTCAGGTCGCGTCCGATGCTGAGAAACTCAATGCGAACATGACGTTCGTCCAGGAAGTCCGCAGACATCTGGAGGAACTCTCTGACAGGATACTTTTCTATGAAATCTGCAATGATTTCTGCGAATGCCCTTCGAGAAGATCGTCAATTGAAAGGACTCTGGAAGATATCTATGAGTCTTTCGGAAACCGCATTTCCGCACGCGCCAGACTTCTGGACGGAACAAACGCCCTAATTTCCAATGAATTGGTCTACATAAGCGATGACCGGGAAGAAATGACCCTTACCGAGAAGGGAAAGGAGATTCTGCTCGAAAACGACTACGCATCCTTTGGAGACAAACTGGATTGCCCGGACCGTTACAAGTTTGCCAGGATGGTGACAAAGTTTTTCCATGATGACGAAAAGTATGATTCCGATGCACGCAATGCGCCAATGGTCTTGAGTCGCGAACTTGGTAAAATGGAGAGCCACAACAAGCAGCTGTCTTGCATCAGAAAAGTACGTGAAATAATCCGCTCCGAAGGGGACCGCATACTGTTCTATATGGCCTGCAACTATTGTCCCGGAGGCATCAATCTCATCAATGAGCTGAAATGCTTGTTTTCAGTCAGGGACCGCGCCGAATATTTGAACCTGTTCAAGGAAGAGAAACATAAACTTCAGGAGCTGGACCTCGTGGAGATTACCTCCATAAGTTCATTGTTCGGACCTCAGACCGGCCTTGTGCTTACCGACAAAGGCAAGGAGCTGTTCTTCGAGGAGGACGCCAAACTGTTCATCCAGAAAGTCGACAAGAAGGACCTGGTCAACTGCGAGGACATCAAGCCGAAGCAGCTTTTCTTCTCCGAGAATGAACAGCGTCAGCTTTCAATGGTCGGCAATTCCCTCATGGAGGAGAACTACCGGGCATTGACGGAAAGATTGGAGTCCAAAGGCCTTTCCAAAGGTATCGCCGTACTCCTTTACGGCGCACCGGGTACCGGAAAGACAGAATCCGTCATGCAGTGGGCACGCCAGAGCGGCAGGGACATTGTCCACGTGGACCTCAGCGCATCCAAGAGCATGTGGTACGGAGAGAGCGAAAAAATCGTCAAGGACATCTTTACCCGCTACCGCCAGCAGTGCAAGCGCTCCAAGATTAAGCCTATACTTCTGTTCAATGAGGCTGACGGCCTTTTCTCCAAGCGCAAGGACATAAGCAGGGGCTCAAGCGTCGACCAGACGGAGAACACCATCCAGAACATCCTGCTGGAAGAGATGGAGAAGCTCGACGGCATACTGATCGCGACCACCAACCTTGAAGAGAATCTTGACAAGGCTTTCGAACGCCGTTTCCTCTTCAAGATACGTCTGGACAAACCTGGCGTGGAAGCGAAGAAGAACATCTGGCAGGACAAGCTCCCGATCCTTTCCGCAGAGCAGGCTCACAAGCTGGCGTCGGACTTCGACTTCAGCGGCGGAGAGATCGACAACATCGTCCGCAAGACCACCATGCAGGAAGTCCTCGAAGGCGGTGTCCCGACAATGGAATCCATCGTCAAGCTTTGTTCTCAAGAAAAAGTCTGCACCAGGAACAACAGGATCGGGTTCTAGCCGGTCCTGGTCCTGAACAATAGACAAGCATTGTCGCAAACTCAAATCTGCTATGGACAATGAACAGAAATTGAAGTTCCTTCAAGAAAACTTTGAGGACAAAGGGGATAAATGTGACATCGCTATACGATTAGATGTCGCCAAACAGCTCTGTAATGTCATTCTCGGACAGGAGGCCTGCGTAGTACAAATGGGCTGCCGCCATCTTCCAGTCAATATACTTGTCATCAACATCCGTAACAAGCGGCGCTCCCAACGCGGCATCGTCAATATAGATATGGCCATATACCTTGGGGGATGATGTCCACTCATGCTGAGTCGGATTCTCATTGACTCCGAAAAGAGGAATCCCCCTTTCGGAAAACCAGTCAACCGCCGGCTGAAGCATGTCCATACCCTCATTGTTCCGGCTCCTCATCGTGTTCAAGATGATCTTATGCCCATTTGAGACAAGACGTTTCAAAACTGGGGTTGCTCCAATTTCATCGCCTACGTCCGGATAACGATGTTTGACTACGGTGCCGTCGAAATCCAGGACAACTATGAATTCCTTATTGGTCATGTTACTTCAGTTTGATATTCTCACATCCCGGGAAAAGGTTAAGGAATGTCTGGGCATCCTTGGGACGGGTCGAGACCAACAGACCTGAAGCTACTGCCCTGGCGAACTTCTCACTGAATCCCTGAATCTCCAACCTATCTACACAATCTTCCTCCTCATCACTGAAATCCGTTATGGAATGAGGTTCTTCAAAAGTTGCCAGGTTATATAATGTCGCAGCAAGACCATATATGTCAGGCAACGGGGAAAAACGAATCATGACGTCTGATTTTGTCTTTAACTCCGGTGCAGCATATTCACTTACCGAATGTGTACTAGTCCAGTAAATGACCTCGCCATCTTCATTATACTGCTTAGCCACACCAAAATCAGTAAGGACAGCATCTCCATTATCCTCGACAAGAATATTCTCCGGTTTTATGTCAAGATGAAGGACCCTGTTCTTGTGTGCAAGATTAAGTGCCTTGCACATAGGTACCACCACCTTCTTGATCAACATGTCTTCCGAGAAATCGAAATAACTGTTTTGTAGATCCAGAAGAGAACCCTTACTATAGAAAGGCATCGAATAATAGTAGGTTTCGGTATCATTGCTATAAAAGACCTCAAATGCCGGAACGATGTGGCTATCTTCAGTCCGCCCAAGATGATTCATAATTTCGGCCTCTTCCTTGAAATTCTTGACATCAGAGTCCCAATTTAACTGCCCATACTGCTTAGGGTCGTTCTTCTCCAGCTTACCCATTATTCGATGAAAGTAATCTCGAGGGAACAACTCTTTCAATACGACCTCCTTCTTTTCTCCCGTCTTGAGGTTGTGCGATGCTGCGGTATATGCAAAGCCAAAACAACCGCATCCCAGAAACCGATGAATCTGATATTCAGTAGACTTCCCATGCAGCACGAAACCTGTTTCCAATTTATTCTGTTCTACAGGAATAGGTTTGTTCAGGACCAAATTCAAGACCTGCTCCTCGGAAAAATGTTCATGAAGCAGCACGTCCGTTCCATACGGATGAAGCTGCCTGCCGACATAATCCTGCTGCAATTCACCTATCAGCCATGAGGTTTCTTTATCCGACAATAACAGTTCAAACGCATATCCGCCCTGAAAGAAAGCCGTTCCTTGACTGCAATCAATGATGCGCGGCTGCAGATCTCCGCTACCATTCACGACAAGGGCCTTCCCTTGCAGTTTGTACGCAGGACAAAACAGGTTGGCAATCTTTCTCCTTTGGAAAGCATTACTGTCATTGGGAACAATCTTATCATACTTGACCTCCGGATTTAAGGTCATAAGAATCCTGTCGGCAGCAGGCAAACCTTTGAGAGAATATGTCCTGGCTGATATCTTGCGGACAACATCCCCCAGACGCACGAGGTTACAGCCCTTCCTGATTTCCAATTCAATTCCGATATAAGACCTGAACCCGTTCTTTTGTTTTGCGGTCCGTGTCGGAATAAAGTCGGCATATAGGTCGCCATTCAACAACGCCTTGATATCTACGTTGCTCAACATCGGATGGTTCCCGTTGAAGAATCTGACTTTCTTCCTGTAGCATTCACTCTTGTCTGTATCAATCAGCACTGCGACTTCCCCGAAAGGAAGAAGTACAATGGTGTGGACCCAATCCCTATCAATGGCCTGCCTCATCTGGGGACTCTGCCTCTCAAAGATATCCTTCGGAGATATGATTCCTGCAAATTTCCCGTTCCATCCATCGATCTCAAGACACTTCGACAGGCAGAAATCAAAGGCTGGCATATCGTTGACGTATCCTCTGTACGTGGATAGGATATAGTCAGGTCTGAATCCGACTTCCCACTTGCCCGAATCACGCTGGACAATATCCCCCATCTTGCCCCCTGATGTGCAATAATTCAGAATACGGGACACGGCAAGGATCTTGTCGTTCACATCTCCGTCCGCATATAGGGCATCTCCGACGCCAAGCATGGCTGCGGCAATACCGCAACCTGCGAAAGGGTTATAGACCTTCCCGCCTTTCCTGTAGTCGTAATCCAGAAGGGCAGCCAGAGTCCTGGCGACCTGCAATCTCGGGCGTTCCGGCTGAAGTCCGGACATGACCAGAATATCATTCGCAATTTCCAGATAGTTCTTTCCAAGGTCCTCTATACTCTCATTGATCATTCCCTGGGCAAGCATCAGCGTGGCATATTGGCGCAATGCCGTATCACTCGCCTTGTTCGAGCTGTGGTTATATAGTATGCCTATCCGATGGTGATATTCCTGCTCCACGGTAAACGTGTCGTAATGATGGAACGTGTCATAAATCTGCTTCAGGCTTTCAGGCATCTCCGCTACGGCACATAGTTCAGACGCGCCATTTTCATAAGCATCCGAAAGCACTTTCCTCAATGATGCATTCTTTCTTACCCAGTCGTATGCCAGAACTTCCTCAATGAGGATACGGCCAAATGCCACGGACCCCTGAGGAACATCCGTTGTAATCGACAGCTTCCCCTGCACGGACATTGAAAGCATGAACAGTGGCATCAATGTGTCAGGATTGTAGCGATAATAGTTTTCCAACGATTCCTTCATGGATACGTCTGGGTTCAGTGATATCTTTCCCAACGCTGTAGCAATGTTCTTCTTTGACATAGTGCTGATTGTTTATGTTGGCCATACTTTATGTAATTCAAATCATAAATATAAGGCTTTTTACTCAAGGCGTCACATTAAAATCACAAAATTGAGAAGTTCAAGTGTAAGTTTTCGCTCCTTTCATTGTATATAATATTACAAGAGGAGTTATTTATGGAATTCAACGAAAAGGTATGGCTTCGTGCCGCAATTAACGGGATCCGTCCGATCATCGAGTATAAGATCAATACTGGGGCAGAAATCGATTTCAAAGGCCTTGTTATCAGGGAGAAACAGAATCTCCGCAAATGGTGGGAAAAGGAGAACCCATTGAAATCATCGCGGCTCAGTCAAGATTACCGGAAGTTTCTCGCCAAATTGGATACATTGGATGATTTGCTGGAGCAATCGACCAGGGAGATTGAAATCGAATGCCGGAAGTCCTTAAAAGTAAGAGCAATCTGTGAAACAGGATCACTGGCCATAGTCAGTTCGATTCTGGACAATGCCGGCTATTCCGGATACTGGTTTTTAAGACAGAAATATCGTGTAAAACTGATGGTGCCCATAAATAACAAGACATTGATCCTACCCCTGAGATACAAGACTCTACAAGATCAGATCGATAAGATAATTCCTGCAATAAAAGATATGGAGCGCATCCGGGAAGAATTCGGACCAGACGTGAAATTCAAATAAAATTGCTATTTTTATGCAAGATTTACTGACTTATGCTGTAAGGTACAGCAGTTCACAATTTAAAGAAATGGACATAAAAGAGAAGATAACTGAACTATTGCTCTCGACCGGAAGGGAGAATATCGGTAACGTGCTTGAATACATGGAATCCAACGGCTTCTTCACGGCACCGGCTTCGGTTTCGAATCACAACAACAATGAGGGCGGACTGGCAAAGCATTCCCTGGATGTCTACGAGGAGGCCATGAGATTAAACTCACAGTTAGCGCGTCCTCTTCCGACCACTTCCGTCACCCTCTGCTCCCTTCTTCATGACATCTGCAAAAGCGACCAATACTACATGAACAACAAGGGAGTCGCATGCCGCGACAATGATAAAATCAAGAGAGGACACGGAGTCAGGTCAATGTTCATACTTAAGAGAAGATGCCTGCTCCCGCTGAATTATGATGAGGAGATGGCCATTTGGTGGCACATGCGATGTCCTGATTTCCACAGCAGCCCTCACGAACGCGAACGGCGTGAATCCGAAAACATACCACTTTGCCGACTCATCCAAGAGGCTGACAGGAATGCCGCGAACCAAAGCGGCAAGAAAAAGGACTCCCCTGGTAGCGAAGTTTAGTCTGTGGACTATGACAGAAGTCATCACAAAGAAAGATAGTGGGCGGAGTATCCCATTTTTTCCAAATTATCAGCGATGCATTAACTATCGCATCTATGTTTGTAACTTATCAACATTATATAATTCAACAACGTTCTTTGATAGCCGTGATTTGAAACTAGTTCGTAGTGAAAGTTTACAACAGCACCTCAATTACTCATTTGAAATCAGGTTTTTAAAGGACTTACTTAATTTGATAATTATTAACGTATCAGTACTATTTCATCTTATACATTTTAGTTAGCAGTATATTTGGCAATAGCACACCCATTGATTGAAGCTACTGTTAATATCATATATCGTTATGGAAAATGTAATCTCAATACTCACCTTACAGCCCGAAGAGATGCCTAAATGGCTCATGGACTACAAACCTGGAGACAAGGTATCGTTCAACGACTTCATGGCTTCAAGAATAGGATACTATCCAGGCAGCGGGTATGATGGATGCCTTGTCAAGACTTGCAACCAAGCCCACTGCGTTCACAGTTTTATTCAAGTTGACTACGGCATTGCCGAACGCGAAATGAAGTTAGAAGCAGAAGAATTCAATGCATTTAATGGCTACCATGTAATCGGAAGAGTGGATTGGCATGAACAGGATCTTGCCCCGCATGGGCAGTATGCCCCCAATTTCAGAATGACGGAAAGAGAAATAGAGAAAGCTATGTCATTCGTAATGAAGGACACAGAGCCATATTGCTTTATGGAAGTCTATGAGCGCAATGTCGATAAAGGTGATAATTGGGGCGCAAAACGTTTCGCCGTAACATTTCTCTTCGCTGACGGCATAGCGTCATACTACCAGTTATTTTGCCGAAGGTATTGCAAAGCCCCTTGGATTTTCCTTCTTCAGGACCATGGCTTCGGCGGCAATTATGCTGGTTTCGGTCACGGAACATTAATGGAAAAGGTTATGGAAGCCAATGATTGCTGGCCTAAAAATGTGATATGCTCAGAAGACACGAGAATATGGAATCACTATGAAAAAGTAGATGCCGACCCAGTAATCGGTGGCTTGCACCGCAATTTACGGTTCCTTTACAAGCGTTGTGCATTTTAATAGTCGGAGCATTGTTACTTGTTATCTTGATACAATACGTGCATCAAACATCCGTTGAAGCACGTATTGTATCAATAGAATTTTCAAATATTCCTGAACTTGTGTCGGAAAACATCTGACATATTCTTTTTTTTATGTAAGATTTACCGGCAGATGTTGTATAATATTACAAGAAACAGCTTAATGGCATGGAAATAAAGGAAAATATCCCACACAAACGCTAAAATATGAAGATTCTACATACATCTGACCTGCATCTGGGACATACGTTATATTCGTATGACAGGACAGTCGAGCAGACATGCTGCCTCGCCCAGATAGAAAACATCATCAAAGAACAGAAGCCGGACGCATACGTCATCAGCGGCGATGTCTATCACACGACGTCACCCCAGACGTCAGCGCAGGAGATGTTCATGCATCATCTCATGACAGTCCATGAGATTGCACCGTCAATGAAGGTCATCGTAACAGCCGGCAATCACGACAGCAACAAGATAGAGATTACCGACCCGCTGTGGAACCTCGTTGGAGTATCCATCGTGGCATCCATAAAACGCAACATCATCCAGGGCGAAGACAGCGATGAATTTCACGACGAGCTTTTTGAACGCCATATCTTCCCTATCGGAAAAGACGGCATCACCGTCGGCTACATTGTCGCCATACCTCACTGTTACCCAGGCAATTTCCCGGCCGTGAAGACAGGCCTTCCGAGGGAAGAGAGAATGAAAGAGTTCATAGCCCTACTGCTTGGAGAAGTCGAGAAACGCAATAAAAACAGGCTTCCTGTCGTCGTGATGGCCCATACGGCAGTAAACCGGATCTCAGGAGAGAAACCCGACGCCGTCGGCCAGGACCTCGACATCATAGGAGGAATCGATATGGTCAATGCCGATGTTTTCGGGACTGGTTATGACTACATTGCACTCGGACATATACACAATCCGCAGAACATCTCAGACAGGATCCGCTACAGCGGCTCTCCCCTGCCTGTATCTTTCGACGAGGACTTCCAGCACAGCGTTTCGATCGTGACCATCAATGCCCACGGCGACACTCCGGAAGTGGAGACGATCGACATTGACAATGCGATGCCGATCATTACCATACCGGAGCAGGACAGGACCAGGCGCAGCGAAGTGAAGTCCCTCAAGTGGGATGAGGCATACGAGGAGTTCAAGAAAATGGACCCGGAAAAGGCCTGCTATGTGCGGCTCAATGTTACTGACGATGGGACCATTCCGGTCGAGGCGAAAGACAAGGCAGCCAAAGTTCCGGAGCAATGCCATCTGAAGGCGAAGTTCTGCCTGATAAACAGGGTGAAGAAGGTCAATGAAAAAAACACCAGCACTTCCGGGGAAATAAGGATCAGCACCGCAGAGCTCGGAAAGATGGGGCCTTACTCCGTGGCTGAACTCTACTTGAAGGAAACGGCACAAGACGGCATTGACGAGAATATCCTCTCTCTGCTGAAAGAGACCATTGACGAAGTTATGAAATCTGAAAGACACGACTGATACCATGAAACTGAAGAAACTCGATATCACCAACATAGCGTCGATCTCATCCGCGAGCATCGACTTCACGTCCGCACCATTGTCGGACTCCCCTATTTTTCTCATCTGCGGCGAGACCGGAAGCGGAAAATCCACCATCCTGGACGCCATATGTCTTGCCCTGTACAACAAGACCCCGCGTCTGACGAACGGCAACAAGACGACTGAAACGTCCTATAAAGAGGGAGGTCAGGAGATCAGCATAATGTCTGTAAACCAGCTGCTCAAGAAAGGAGAGAAGGCAGGCGGAATAACACTCCTGTTCGAGGGGGCGGACGGCTCCGACTACACTGCCGAGTGGAAATGCCGTGTAAACCGCAATGGAAAACTGGAAGACGAAGACTGGTCCATAACCGATAGCAAAGGCAATACGAATAACAAAAGGGGCAAGGCACGCATTGACAAGATGACCGAAATCATCGGCCTGGACTACGATGAGTTCTGCCGCACGTCAATGCTCGCCCAGGGGCAGTTCACCCAGTTCCTGAAAGCCGAGACCAAAGATAAGTCGGAAATTCTCGAGAAGATTACCGGCACGGAGATTTACGCAAAAATCGGCACACGCATCCACCAGAAATCACTCGAGGCGGAGAATACCTTTAAGGAAGCGAACAGGGACGTCGATTCTGTCGTTCTTCTCACGGATGAGGAAAAGAGCGCTCATGTCAATGAAATAAAACAGATCGAAGGCGACATTGAGAAGAACAAATCCGCATTGATCTTGCTCGGAAGCCTGTTGAAGGCGTTTGAGGCTGTCGAAACTGCAGAAAAGTCCATAAAGGCATCTGAAGAGACTCTGGTATCGGCGAAGTCGAAGTTCTCCGTCCTCACCAACGACATTGCCTATAGCAAAGCCGAACTCGATGAAAAAAACAAGGTCGTGGGAGACCTGGCGAAAGCCATTGAGTCTCAGAAGGATCATGCCGATATGTTCGCAAATGTCCAGACCATCGAATCGCATCTCGTGAATGTATCGAAGCAGGAAAACTACTGCAAGACCCAGAAAGAGGTTCTCGAGAATGAGAAGAAAACTCTTGAAGCATCCAGGGCACTTTTCGCAGAACTGGAAATAAAGAAAACTGATGCTGAAAAGACTCTTGACAGCAAAAGAAGGGCTATAACAGAGGCCATTGAGGCCAAGATGGCACTCAGTCCTGAGGATGTGGAGAAGGAGAGACGGGACATTGGCAAGGACCTTAAACTCATCGGCGATGCAGGCACGGCCTACGCTGCCATCCAGCAGAGGGAAGAGAACATCGCCGCAGAGAAGTCCGACTGCAGGAAGGTTGAAGAAGGGATTGAGGCAGAGCTAGTTGCACTCAATGGACTCAAGGAAAAGTCTAAGATATCCAAGGATGCCTACGAGAGAAGCCGTGACTCATATAATATGCAGGCTATGGCGATAGACCAGGCTGCTGTCAGTCTTAGGAGCTGGCTTCGTGAGACTGGTGAAGATATCTGCCCCGTGTGTCATGCGAAAATAACATCACTCATCTCTGAACAGGAGCAGAACGATCTTCTAAAACCTGCAAAAGAGGCAAAGGAAAAGGCGGAAACGGAGATGCGGAACGCAGATGCTGAATTTTTCGAAGCATCTACAGCCTACAACACAAGACTGGACGGACTCAAAAGGGCCAAAGACAGGATCACCAACGACGAAAAGTCCTTGGCCGGACTCAAGGACGCGTTCGCCAAAAATTTCTCTTCACTGAGCATAAAGGTCAATGAAGACGATATCAGGGAAAAGCTTGAGGTGATCAAAAAAGCGTTGGACGCACGCAAGGATGCCAATGAAAAGGCAATTGCCGCTGTCAATGAAAGGCAGAAGGCCGTGGACAGTGCGACTGCAGACAGGGACAAATACCAGAGTGACATTTACTCTCCTATAATGTCCGAATACAACAGGAAGAACCTGGAGATCCAGAAAATCATGAGCGACATTGACAATGTCGGAAAAATGATTTCTGCGGCAGAGAAATCCGCGTCTGACTCCATTTTCGCGGCAGGGAGGCTCATATCATTCCCTGACTGGAAGAAAGAATGGGAATGTGATGACGAAGGCTTCATCGCGAAGCTCAAGGAAGGGGCCAGAAAGTACAATGACACTCTTAAAGAATATGACAAGGTGACCGTAGAGAGGAATAATCTCGAAAACGCCATCAAGTCCGCATGCGATGTCCGTGAAAGGATTATCGCGGTCACTGGGGACTTCGCTTCCGTGGACATCGTACCGGAGAAATTCGCCGGCAACGCCATCGCGGAGTGGGGATCATTGGAGAACCGCATCAGGACCGCTCTTGAGGACATCGGCAACGCACGCAAGTCCAAAGAGCTGAATGAGAATACTTTGAAAAACGCTTATACTGAAGACGGCACGCTGCCTAAGACTGCCGTAGAGGTCAATGCACTGAAGAAGGCTGTCGAGTCGGACAATCTGGACAAGTCAGAACGTCTCGGCAAACTCAAGAACATCATTGAGGATGATGACAAGAAGCAGGTCGCGCTTAAAAGCAAGATTGAAGCGCGCGACAGGGCGGGCAAGGTCAATGCGCGGTGGAAAACTCTGGACGACCTTTTTGGAGGCGCCAATGGGTTCACGTTCAAGAAGATAGCTCAGAGCTACATCATGCAAGACATCCTCAATCACGCAAACGCATACCTGAGAAAGATTGCCCCGCGTTATGAGTTGACGGCACAGCCTGGTTCCCTTGTCATCCTGGTAGAGGATAATGAAGACGGTGTTGTCCGCTCTGGAAACACTCTTTCAGGCGGGGAAGGGTTCGTGATTTCATTGTCATTGGCCCTGGGACTGTCAAGCCTCGCAGAGAACAGCATCAGCGTGGACACCCTCTTCATCGATGAAGGATTCGGAACACTCAGCCAGGAGTGGCTCAACAGCGTGATGTCTGCATTGGAGAAACTGAACTCCTCCAGCGGCAAGCACGTTGGCATCATCTCCCACATAGAGGACCTCCAGAAAAGGATCCCTACCGTGATAGAGGTCAAGAAAAAGAACGCTACCACCAGCGAAGTCACCGTCCGCGGGTGATGGAATTCTAAGCGTTTCCGGAGAAGTTCTTCCGGACGTATTCCGAAACATATTTTTTCAGTTCATCGCCCTTGATGATGGTTACATGCTCGGCAAGCCCTATGCAGAACCGTCCGGGGGCGGTGCAGTTGTAGATGTCTGTGGACAGACTCCATCTCATGCCAGACTTGTCGACCTGTTTGAGGAGAGGCTCGCTGAGAGGATACTCTTCGACAATGATGTTCTTTGCCGTGAGATCAAGTTCAAGGACAATATTGAACGCCTTTGAACCTCCCCAGTTGAAGATGTCAGTATTCCCTTCCTTGTGCTCCGCTTCATGGGTCCATGGGTCCTGAATGACGTCCACGGCTGCCATCTTGGAGATGCCGAACTGTTTGCAGCACTTGTCCTCAATGTCATAGCACCATACGTATTTGCCGCCCCTGACAATCTTGAACGGCTCCACTTTCCTGTCTTCAATCCTGTCGGAGGATGAGAACCGGCGCAGGATTGCCCTCTTCTTTTCGGCAATGGCCCTCTCCAGGTTTTCCGCCTTGCTCTTCACTTGAATGTTGGGTGCGACTTTCTCGGACGCTATCCTTGCCCTCTCGTCCTCACGCATCGGCTCAGACTCGGCATAGCGGCGGATATACGGGACGCCCTCCAGACAGACGACGCCGTCATCGAACGGGCGCACCTTCACTTCAACCACACGTCCGTCAAACTTCAGGTCAAAGTCCAGGAAGTCCAGGATGCTCTTGTCGAAGACCTTTTTTGCCTCGTCCTGAATGAAGCGGATATATGAGTCGCTGTTCGCTTTAAGGTAAGCGAGGTCATTGTCAATGCCCACCACATAACCGGCATCTGACACGCCGAGATAGAGAGTGCCTCCCACCTTGGAATTGAGGAACGCGCAGACGGCCTTGAACACCACCATGCTTTGCTTCTTCACGTTAGGGGACATCCTGTCCTCCTTGTCGGCCGGATAGACGAATGAAGACTTGAACTCCTTCACCTTGTCCTCCATGCCCAAGTATTCATCGTCCTTCTCATCGAGTGACGCCTGTATCTCGGCATCAAGCGAGAGCCCGCGGATGATTTCCATCTTGAGGTCATTGAGGGAAGACTCCGGCACAATGTCCTTGATGCGGTTATATGACTGAAGTATCCGGGCAGTCCTCTTCGTCAACGGGTCCTCCGAGGAAAGTATGGTACTGTCCAGCAGTTCCGATTCTTCGGATGAATTGATCTGCATCAGGATGTCAACGATCTTGACGGACCTTTCCACCGATTCGATTCCACCTATGTCCGACGGAGGGACAAGCTGTTTCATCCTGTCATACTGCCCTTTTGCGAACAGGACCAGCTGCTCCAGATAACTTGCCTTGAGCTCAAGGAAATGAAGTTCCTTCTCTTCCGACGTGAGTTCGGACAGCATCTGGCAATAGCAGAGAACCTTGTATATATCGGACGCCCTGGACAGCGTCTTCTGGTAGTTGTACAGGGACCGCTCGAAGATCCGCACGAAATCGGAACTGAGGTTTGTCTGGGCATTGGCCTTCGGCTCGACATAGTCCTTTTCCCTGATATGGTTCCGGATAAACCATTCCTTCTCGTCATCAAACGGTTCCTCTTCAATTCCCGACTGGTCTTCGGAGATTACACCTGTAATATATCCGTTGGTGTCAACTTTCGTCATTTCAACATAAGCGACGTCGTCTATCCCAAACGGATCCGGATCATTTACATATACCGGCACTCCCTCATTTGTGAACCATAGAGGCTTGCCGTTATGGTTCATTTTATACTTTGCGGGATAGCTATATCCTTCTTCCACCAACGAGACCATCTCCTTCAAGAAACGGTCATAGACGGAGAAATACCCCCTTTCCTTATCCTTGATGACGGCCTTGAAACAGTCGCCAACTTCAAGCGCCTGGGCAAAATCCACATTGTTGTAGAAGAATATGCCGCGGTCATGGTGCAACGTACCTGCGATCTTCTCATATTCCGGATCCACCGTCTCTACTACAATGTCATGACTGCTTCTGGAAATGACCCGCACCATAGTCTCCTGCTCCAGGGAATACTTCTTCAGGATGGATTGCGGAGGGACTGTCCTCTGCTGCTCTTTCCTGAACGCACCGGCGAAACGTCCAATGCCGTCGATGTCCGACTCCTCCGTCTTCTTCAGTTTCTCCCCTTTTTCCACATAGACGCACAACCTGCCGTCCGCCAGGCTCATGCAGTCACTCAACTTGGAATGACACATCGAGTAGTCTTTCCTGTTCATAGGTATGATGCTGACCTTTTCCGGATCGACATGGAGAAGGCCTTTCCCGTCGAACCATGATTCGACGGACTTCTTCGAGGGGAGCGTCTTCGCATTGAGAATAATCTTGTGCGAGAGAAGCTCCTTGTTCACGTCGACCAAGTCCTCCCAAGCGAAGCCCGGGGCCTGGATGCCTCCGCTGCACAGCACCCTGAGCGAGAGGGCAAAGAGTTTCTGCGAGAGTTCTTCAGGAACAATGCTAGCCAATATGTTGAACATGGCGAACGCCACTTCCATGCGCTCCTGGGTATCCTCTACGTTACACAGGAGCCACGCGCCCAGAAGACGTATCCTGAACAGCTTCTCATCTTCGCTAACTTCCATCCCGCATGAGAGTTCAGGCATCAGCGAGGATACCCTCCCTTTCAGCAGTTCCTGCGCTGCGGAATAGAACGGGTCGTGCCCGTCGGACCTCGCTTTCCTGCAAAGGTATTCCAAAAGGTCGCGGAATTTGTCATCATCTATTTTGAGCCAACTCGGGGCAAAGGACTGTTCTGTCATGACGGTTGCTATTAAAATGTCGGTTTTTGTCCAACAAATATACGATTTTTCTTCCGACATGTGTAAGAAATCACGTGCCGTGCGGTACATATAATAGAAGAAACACGATTATCATGAAGAAGTTGTTTTATACCATACTTGTATCATTCTCTCTGACGGCCCTGGCAGCAGGCTGCGGGAATTCCGGAAACAATGCGGTTCCATGGGAGAAGATGACACCGCGGCAGAGGCTTGAAGCGATCCGGAAAGATTCCGCCCACATACACGTGCTCGACTCCCTGGCAGGCATCCATATAGGCGAAGGCGCAAGATGCCTTGACGCAGTCCGGCACCTGTTCGTATGGAATGGCAGATACTGGCTCTACTCTGACGAATGGGGCGGTCTTGCAGAACTTCCAAGCGGCTGGCTTCCCGAAGAGGATCTTCTCCAGAGCGAACTGACGTTCCATGGAACCGACGTGTGGTCTCCGGATTCACTCGTGATGATGCGCATGTACTCTGGGTTCGATTCCTCGGAAAACGAGAACGAGTTCGATATGCGCCTCTATGAACGTCTCTCCGAGGACGGCATCAGCATCGACAGCTGGGAATGTCCAAAAGACATGACAGCTTATGGGGACACAAAAAAACTCATAACAATCAGCGGACATGACACAAACGGGAACAGCTACTTCGGGCGCGTCTTCCGTGACGGCGCAAACAGTGTCGCCCACTTTGCCTTTCTCAAGTGGGACATTTCAACGGAAGAGGACATTGACACTCTCAAGGCCCTTGTCGACCGGTTCCCTTTCGGTCCGTCCGGGCAGGCACCATGCCAGAATGATTAACTGAATGAATTTGACAAACATCAGAACTTACAGACATGCAGAATACTAACACAGTTGACACCAAAACATCCGGCTGCACTTGTCAGGCGGAGTCCCGACTCACCATAGCGGAATGCCTTGACACCATCCTCGAATACGTCTCTTCGGATGACCTGCCGATAAACGATGGAGACGTCAAAGGCGGACTCCCGGAGAAAGAATATGACTACGTATGCGGAAAACTCGACATCAGCAGGAAACAGGCCGAGATCTTTGCCGCCATCGTCGAACTGTCGCTGAGCGGAAACGCGACCGCCGACAGGGTCGCCAGAAGGCTCAGAAGCAGCAACCTGCATTTCATGTCCCTTCACGACGAACTCGACGGACTGTGCAGGAAGCGCTATGTTCGTACCACCCCGGTCACTTACCGGAACTCCATCACCTATCATGTCCCGGAAGACATCATCAAATGCCTGCAGAACAATGACGTCCCGAGCGTGAACGACATATCAGGACTACGCACGCCGGGGCTGATCAAGCGGATGAGGAAACGCTTCCGCGACTATTGGAAGGATATCATCGACTGCGACGCGCTTGTATATGAACTCAACGAACTTATGCACCACAATCAGGAGTGCATTTTCGTAAAGGAATACAACCGCATGGGCATCGGTTACGCGCCGGCATGCGAACAGCTGCTGTTCCTCTTCATGATAACCAGGCTGTATGAGTTCCAGGAATTTGAATTCTCCTGGAACGACGTGCGAAAACTGTTCGACGACAGCAATGACGAGGACGTCATACGTTATGGCATCGAGACCGGTGACCTCCATCTCATCAGGATGGGAATCATAGAAAATGCCAACAACGACGGAATCGTCGACAACAGGCATCTCTGTTTCGCCGAAGGCATGGCCGAACAGATACTTGCGGAGGTCAAGATCAGCCGCATCAGCCCGGCATGCCGCCATCTCATAGCCAATGGCTCCATTACAGAGAAGAAGCTCTTTTTCAATGCGACGGAGCAGGAGCAGATCAAGACACTCACGTCGCTTCTCGACAGGAACAACTTCAGCAGTATTGTCAGCCGCCTCCATCAGAAGGGAATGCGTCCTGGTTTCTGTGCGCTCTTCTACGGCAGTCCTGGAACCGGCAAGACCGAGAGCGCCTATCAGATTGCCCGCATGACAGGCAGGGACATCTTCCTTGTGGACGTCTCCCAGCTCAAGAGCAAGTGGGTGGGTGAATCGGAAAAAAACGTGAAGGCCATCTTCGACGAGTACAAAAGCATCGTGAAGAACAGCGAAACTGCACCGATTCTGCTCTTCAACGAGGCGGACGCGATTTTCGGAATCAGGATGTCCGGGGCAGAGCGTGCGGTCGACAAGATGGAGAACAGTCTCCAGAACATCATTCTGCAGGAGATGGAGAACCTCCAGGGCATCATGATCGCCACGACCAACCTTACCGAGAACTTCGATCCGGCATTCGAGAGACGTTTCATCTACAAGGTCAAGTTCAACAAACCGAACCCGGAAGCCCGTTCCCTCATTTGGGAGAGCATGGTGGAAGGACTTTCCTCCTCTTCGGTAAACTCCCTCGCGAGGGATTTCGACTTCTCCGGAGGGCAGATCGAGAACATCTCGCGAAAATCCATGGTGGCCTACCTCCTGAGCGGAAATGAGCCTACCCTTGAAGACCTCCGCAAACTCTGCGATGCAGAGACACTGTCCTCTGACAGCCGAAAGATGAAAATCGGGTTCACAAGTTAGACGAATGCGACATTGGTACAAAAGTGTAAGATTTTCAAGAACCGACTGTATAATAGAACGAAAGGATATTTAACAACGATATGAAAGGAACTGAATTTGAAAGATATGCCGTGCAGAAGTGCGGCATCAGCAGCAACGCAATAAACGGCTACGCTAACCTCACGGCCGCCTACATAAACCCCACCATCATCGAGGAAAGGGCTCTCAACGTGGCATCTATGGACGTGTTCAGCCGCCTCATGATGGACAGGATCCTCGTCCTGGGCACTGAAATCAACAACGATGTCGCAAACATCATCACCGCCCAGCTTCTATACCTGACATCCCAGAATCCGACCGCGGACATAACCCTGTACCTGAACACTCCGGGAGGCAGCGTCTCTGCAGGACTCTCCATCATGGACACGATGAACCTCATCTCTCCGGACGTCGCAACCACAGTCACGGGAATGGCCGCGTCCATGGGCAGCATCCTGCTGTGTTCCGGGGCCAAAGGCAAGCGGGCCGCACTCCCCCACGCACGGGTACTCATCCACCAGCCGCTCGGAGGAGCCAGCGGACAGGCGTCGGACATCCTCATCGCGGCCAGGCAGATCGAATCCTGCAGGGAGGAGCTATGCAACATCCTTTCCCGGCAGTCGGGCCAGAGCTACGACAAGGTATTCGCCGACATGGACAGGGACTACTGGATGACGTCCGGGGAGGCACTGGAATACGGCATGATAGACAACATCATGGGAGCGGGCAGGTAGGAGTATAACAAGTTAAGAAACAAACTATGGCAAATATTCAGACTGATATCACGGCGCTCAGGTCAATGCTGGACCGCACGCCGTCCACACACAACATCATGCTCGTCGGCAACCACGGAATCGGAAAGTCGGAGTTCCTGACCGGCTACTTCCAGGAAAAGGGACTCAAGGTGGTCGCCCTGTTCCTCGGACAGATGGCCGACCCGGGAGACCTCATCGGACTCCCCCACTTGGATGAAAACACCGGCAGGACAGACTTCATGCCGCCGTACTGGTTCCCTACGGACGGAAAGCCGATAGTCCTCTTCCTCGACGAGCTGAACAGGGCACGTCCCGAGATCCTGCAGACAGTTATGGACCTCTGTCTCAACAGGAAGCTTGCAGGGCGTCCACTTCCCGAGGGCAGCCGCATCATTGCCGCGGTCAACTACGGCGACAACTACCAGCTTACGGACATGGACCCGGCTCTAGTGTCCAGGTTCAACATCGTGAATTTCCGCCCGTCCGTAGAGGAATGGCTACTGTGGGCGAGGAAAGCGGGAGTCGACGGCAGGGTCATCGACTTCATCCAGGAGAACCGCATTTGGCTTGACCGCAATCCCGACTCCAAGGAAGGTGAAGACACCGGCATTGACAAGACTCCGGACCGCAGGGCCTGGAAGCGTGTAAGCGACATCATCGCGGGGAGGGACGAGCTGGACGCGCTCGACACGAAGATCATCTCCAGCATCGTGGGGCCGAAAGCCGCATCCGCCTTCCTCTCGAACGTAAAGAACTCCAGGCTCGTGTCCGGAAAGGACGTGCTCTACAGTCTCCAGAAGGTGATGAAGACGCTGAAGGGATACAAGCCCCACGAGCTGTGCGTCATCAATGACGGCATCTTCAGGCATCTGGAAGTGGAGAACGTGGCCCCAGGTGACCTGGACAAGGTGAAGCAGAATGTCGACGACTATTTCAGGTTCCTCGCCAAGGAGAAAAAGGAGGCGGCGGGGCACTTCGCCAACCTCTATGTGGGAGGAACGTACCCTGAAGCCGTGAAGTTCTTCGCTAAGCAATGCCCGTTCCTCACCATGGGACTCATACAGTACGTAAAAAGCATCAGATAAGGATATGGACTCACTCAGTGACAGGATCACCAACATAATCGAGCACTGGTATCTTTCCGATTCGGCTCTCTTCCAGGTGGTCTGCCTGCATGAACTAGTGGAGAACAGCTCAATCGCCTGCCCTGTCAGGTGCGGGCGGCGAAGAATCGAGTACAACCCGGAATTCCTTGAGAACATGACGGACACCGCCCTTGACGAGGCGCTGCGCATGGAGGCCGTGAGGATCATCCTCAAGCATCCCTACGAGCGCAAACCCGACATGTGCTGCGACGAAGCCGCCGCGGCAGGAAGCAACATCACCATAGGCGACAACTACGACTACGGGGCAATGAAGATAGACAGGCCCTCGGACTACGACCTGAAAGGAGGAATGATGTACGAATGGTACGCCAGACGCATCCAGGAGATGCTGCCACCGGAAGATGGCACTCCCCTGGACTCCGGCGACACCGGCAGTTCAGGAGGCTCCGGCGACACCGGCAGCGGCCGGACCCAGGACATCCAGGAACGACTGAAAGCCAACTCGAAGGCGAACTCGGACCTCTCCGGGCTGTGGGAGGAGGATGACCTCACGGCTGCCATGATCAACGGGGTCATCGACTCGGTCAAGGACTGGGGCTCTCTCGCAGGTTCTTTCGCAGAGCAGATCAAGGCATCGACCAGGGCAAGAATCAACTGGAGAACCGTCTTCAGCGGTTTCAGGGCCAGCGTACTCTCGTCAAGAAGGAAGCTTACGCGCATGCGCCCCAACCGCAGGAGCGGATTCCAGCAGATGGGTTCCACAAGAGATTTCGAGACGAAGCTACTGATCGCCGTGGACGTGAGCGGCTCCATCTCCTCGGAGATGCTGACATATTTCTACGGCGTGGTAAACTCCGCCTTCAAGTACGGTTTCGAGGCTGTCGACGTAATCCAGTTCGACTGCGGGATCAGCATAGTGAAAAGCCTGAAGAAGACAATGACGGACGTCACGGTCATAGGACGCGGCGGCACATCCTTCACGGAACCCATAAACTACGCCCACGAGAACGGATATGACGGTCTCGTCATCCTTACCGACGGATACGCCCCTCAGCCGGAAATCCCTGACGGCTTCCGCACAAAGATACTGTGGGTCTGCGAGGACAAGGACTCATACGACACGCACCACCAATGGATGGAACAGTACGGCCGGGTCTGCACGATAGAACTGAAATGACAACATTGAGAAACATTGAATGCGTTCCTCATTTCATCATACTTGCCCAAGAACCCGGCGATAGACAGGAACGGGACCACTAATTTCTATTTCGTCTCCGAAAGGAGACAGGTTCAACAACTCAAGTTTCGCAAATTGTCAAACTTGCTGAACGTTAGTGCGAATTTGAGGGTTGTCACTCGTTTGAAGGCTGTAAACCCAACGCACTTTTTATGTGCACGTTACCCTCACCCTAAATTCCTCCCCTTGGGGAAGGGACTTGCCGTCGCCCTCGCGGGCACTATAAGCGGTGTTTCGCCCTTGCGAAACTTGAGTTCAACAATACCAAAAACTTATGGAAACAATCGAAAGGCGCAATGTCCTTGCGCTTCAAGGAGAATATTGCAAAGACTGCATCATTTATACGGAGGACGTGGAGGACGAGGCCGTAGGAACCGTCGGAGATCTCCTCGGGAATCCATTGTTCAGGGACACCAGAATCCGCGTGATGCCGGATGTCCATCAGGGCAAAGGCATAGTCATCGGCTTCACCTGCCCCGTCACGTCATTCATCAACCCGCAGCACGTCGGCCTCGACATCGGCTGCGGCATTGATCTGGAGCTCTTCGACCGTCCGCTGGACAGTAAGGACTACGCCCTCTTTGAGCACCGGCTCAGGATGGAGATTCCTTCCGGGTTCAACATCAACAGGGAGCGGCAGTTCGAGATGAAGCCCTTCCTGAAGTATCTCCGCCAGGAGCTGAGCAGTGCCAGACAATCTTCCGGCGGACTGGTCAACCATCTGGAATTGACCGGCGAGCGGGAACTGGAAGACTGGATCCGCTCCGTCGGGATGGACAAGGGGGTGTTCTACAAGTCCGTCGGCTCCATCGGAGGAGGCAACCATTTCATGGAGTACGACGAAGGCGACGGCCGTTACGCCTTCACTGTACATACCGGTTCACGCCATCTCGGACTGAAGGTGTTCAACAAATGGGACCACATTGCCCAGCGCAACCCCAACGCTCCCGGGTACCTCGTGGACGAGAACCTCAAAGGCTACCTCACCGATATGGTCATCGCCCAGGCCTATGCCCGCTTCAACAGGGAGGTGGTGCTGGGAAAAGCCGCGAAGATCATGCACAAGATCAACGGGGCCCGCATCGAAGGCTACATCAGGACCACGCACAACTATGTCGACTTCCGTGACATGATCCTCCGGAAAGGTGCCATCCGCTCCTACGCCGGAGAGCTGATGGTGATCCCGTTCAACATGCGTGACGGCATCGTCGTGTGCGAAGGCCGGTCCAATCCCGAATGGAATTTCTCGGCCCCTCACGGCTCTGGCCGCTGCATGTCGCGGGCAAATGCCAAACGCAACATCTCGATGGTGGAATACCACCGGCAGATGGAGGGCATCTACACGACCAGCGTGACGCCGGAAACCCTGGACGAGGCTCCAGGGGTATACAAGGACACGGACAGCATCCTGGAGTCGCTCGGGCAGACATGCATCGTCCAATACCGCATGTTGCCGAAAATCAACATCAAAAATGCAGAATAGCCATGAACAGCAACTTTATAGACCAGATCAATGTCAGATGATGACGTGATCAATGCTTCTCATAGTGCAAGCGCAGGTTATCTATCCTGCGCTTCATTTCTTCACGGACGGACTCTGGAGAGACAATCTCTAGATAGCCGTATCCCAACAGAACGCTGTACAGCTCGTTGTTGGGCCTTACCGTCAGACTGACGTAACCTGTTTCTTTCTCGATCCAGACCTTCTGGCTCGGATGTATCGGTTTCGTGTTCATGCGATACCAGTCGTATCTGGACCTGGTATCATTAAGATCCGCCCTCAGGACCACGGTCACCGGCTCTTCGTCGTATCTGGAGACCCCGATGATGTCTGAAAAGAACTTTTCGAAATCTATGTACCATTCCTTGTCAGGAGTGTTGAGTTTCCTGAGGTTCGACCTCATCCTGGCCGTGTCAACCATTATCTTTCCGCTTGGCGGAACCTCAATCCTGTCTATAGCAAGATTCCTGAGGCCGGGATTGTCCCTGACGCCGTTGTTGTCCTTTATCCTGTATGCCCATCCCAGAAGGTACCACCTGTTGAGATATTGTTTAAGGTACCAAGGCTGAAAATCAATCTCCTTTACCTCCATGTAGGCGGCATTATACTTTAGGCACAAAGGATGTCCCTCGCGGATATGACGGTAAAGACTCCAGAGCAGGTCGCGATTGCGCAGCCGGGGATTGCTCTCAAAACTGATAATCTGCTGCATCAGCCGTCCATTTCCCTCAAACTGGCGCTTCAGCTTCTTGATCACGCCGTCCACGCTTACCAGACCGCTTATAGACTCCAGAAACTCAAGGGTATACTCGAGATCCGCATAGCTCTGACTGGGAACCAGGGTGCCGTTGAATGTCTTGGACTCACGGGCATACCTGTATCTTACGGGTCTCCCCCGCTTCTTGTCAATCCGGACCCCATCCAGACCAGAAAGGAATTCAAGGTCCTTATATATGGTAACCCTGGAGACGGTTTCCTGTCGGCCGCATTCTTCGGAAATGCTTTTCTCACAAGCGGAGATCATGTCTTCTATGGTGCTCCACTCCTCGGAGCAAAGAAGGTTGTCCAGGGTGCGATACCTCAATGTTGCATTCTTGTTTGTCGGCATAAGCGCATCTGTAAATGTTAGATTTACAAATATAATCGAAGTTCCGTTGAAATCAACAACTTGGACCCATAATTTTCAAATAAATTTTTTTGAAAATAACAATAACAATATATTTGCTTCGAGCCGTAGAAGCTCCTTAAACAGCAATGCAATATGATTAAAGATTACCCAAAAATCAATCAAAAAGAGTATGACAATCTCCGCGCCTTCGCCTTCCGCACCGCAAAGAATACGCTTGAATATTACAATGCAAGTGATTATTCATGGATAAGCGATGAAGACATAGATGACGTCGTAAGTGATGCCGTCATCAAGGTCCTTGAAACCTTCGACGCCACGAAAGGATCTTCTCTCCGCACTTGGACAAGCCGCATTGTCCGCCAGAAGGCCATCAACTTCCTTCACTCTCGTCATGAGACATCCGGAATCACCTATCTTACGGAAGAAGATGACGAAATCGAAATCCCGGAGCTCGCTGACAATGTAACCGCAGAGGACGAAGTGATTTCCTGGGAGACCTCAAAAAGGATAGATGACGTCCTGAGTACACTCAAGTGGGAAGACCGCACTGCGTTCACAATGGACCGCGACGGTTACACCCGTGCAGAGACGGCAGAGTATCTGAAAATCTCAACTGAAAACACCTATACAAAACTTTGCCGGACCAAACAGAAGATTTCAAAATATCTTGCCGCATAATCGTTGCAGGTTACGTATACACCCAGGATACAATGCTATCCGGAATTTATACATGGCCGTCAAGTGTTCCAAATATCTGTAATGATCTTTCCTACCCATGCCGGAGGTATAGTAATGTCGTGCCAATATTCCTTCTCGGGGACGGTCCTCAAGTGTTTGCGAATGATCCTCTTTGTCTCCGCATCTATCATCTCCGCAGTGAGAAATCTGATAGCTAATGCAATGTTCTGCATTGTCTCGTTTTTATATCCGAACATCTTTACCTCGTCAGTATGGTTGAAGTAAATCTTTCTTGTTGACGATAGGCTAATCTTTCTCGGAGCACCGTCCGTCAGATATTTCAGGTCGGAAATTCTCATGGTCGTGAGACCAAGTCTATACGCCGCCTGATCTCCGTAAGGGATTATGCGTACCTTCTCTTTTTGGGCGAAGCACTGCGCAATCATTTCCTCTGAAGGAAGAACCACCCTCATGCTATACTTCCCTTCAATTTTCGGATAGCAGTACACTCCCCGCGCGATCCTTACGACGAATCTTTCCTTCACCATGCCGTGCAATGCAAACCTGACGGCCTCTGGGCTCTCCAACCACGCGAAGTCGTCAAGAAAGAAGATTCTTCCTCGCTCCCATGAACTGATCCTATCATGGATACTTTTAGTCACTCCTTCCATTTGTTCGGTTTTTACTAACAAATATACACTATTTTTGTTAGTAAATACAAAAACAAAAATTAATAAAATAGAAGCATAAAAGAAATAACAAATATTACACAGGCTGACAGCGCCGCTCCATCATAACTCAAGACAAACCTTACGGAATTTCCGAGGGACAACAACCCCATGAGAATCCATTCTGGATAAAGTCAGTGGACGACGTTACGGAAAATCCGATTCTCACGGAATGTATAAAATAATGAATCAAGGGAGATTCAGGGCAAGCACCATTTGGAATTCTTCTTGAATGAGAGGCAGAGACTTTAGAAGATCTTCGAACCAATCCCCTACCATACTGTAAGAGATAAACGAACAAATTGAATGATGATGAAGACCCGGGTACCGGTTCAATCCGCAGCGGAAGAAACAATGCCTGCCCGGACAAACGAGAACATACTAAAGACTCCAGAAATTCATTAAATCTGTTAGGAAAAACACTGAAATACTGCTCTGAAATCCAATGGATTTCCACATACTTACCATAATAGGCTGAAAGTCAGCTTAATCCGGTTTCATACAAGTTTCTTCAAAGATATCATTCAATCCGTTCGGAAAATAGGAATATAAATAGGCCGCAGACACATATGAAATTGGAAATTTCGGCGGTCATTCAATTTGTTCGTATAATACCTTATAATTATTTACGTCACTTCGTTATTAACGCAAATAATTCATTTCTACGCATCATACCATATTTTTTACGTTAATAACTCTACCTTCTATAGGACTGTTCCTTGTAGGTAATCATTGCAAACATCTCACGCATGCGGTCCTGAAGCCTGTCGCCGTAGACCTTGCCGATGTCTTCGAAGGTAAGGTTGGTCGCGATGATGGTCGGGAGATTGTTCTTATAGCGCTTCATCAGGAATTCAGCAAGCGGATAGCGGATTTCACCGAAGTCGTTGTAGGTTGCCGGTTCAACTCCCAGGTCATCGAGAAGAAGTATCTCATTCTGACCGTTCTGCGGGAATGTCCTGTTCTGGCGGTAGCAATCATATACGACCTGCGCCTCATAGTATGAAGCCTTCATTCCGAAGAACTGCTTGAGAGATCTGAGCATGGTGGTCTTTCCGTTTCCGAGGGTCCCGCACAGAAGCAGTCCCCTCTTCCTGGACTCATACATCCACTTGACTACCTTGTCCACCTTTGCAAGGGTTCCTTCATCCAACTGCAGTTCCATGTCACGACTCTCCACCATGGCACCGTATATGCCCAGCAGCACTGCTGCGCTCTGCTGCTGCGACTCTGGAAGCTTGACAGGAAGCCTGTCCGTCTTCGGGATGTTCTCGGAAGCCTTCTTCATGTACTGCTTCGCGAGCTGAATGGTCCTCTCGTCCATAATAACAGTCTGTTGAATTAAAGTTCCTCAAGTTCCTGGTTGTCAAAGGCATCTGCGTCCTTCACTCCGAGCCTGCCCTTTGAGACAGGAGCCGTTCTAATGTTCGGCTGCGCATACAGGCCCCCCGCACCCGGAACATTGGCTGCGGCTGTCATGTCAATGACAGACTTCGGACTCGGCATCTTCACACCGTCAAGGAGATTGCGTAGCGACTTCACGACATAGCCCTGGGGCTTGAGAGCCTGCTTGGCCTTGGACTTTATCTTCTCAAGGAATGCCTGAAGTTCATAACCTTCCTCCTTTACACCGAGGAAGAGAGTGAGGTTGGATCGGATCCCCCTGTTGTCGAAGCCGAAGTCGTTGACCAGGATCTTGATGATCTGCGGGTCGAGCACGGCAGTTGGATCCTTGATAATCGTAGGCTTGAGCACCTTGCTGAAGGTGATGCCCACGATGGAAGGCCTTCCCTTTCCGGCGGTCTTCTCATACTTAGGCTCATGGACTACCTCGAACGGGCACTTCTCCTTGATCTCTTCCTCCGCAGGGATGATTACCCTCCTGATAAATCCGGTCGGGTTGTTAACGTACTTGTCCTGAAGTCCGAGGATACCCTTTATCTTCTCGAGAGAGAAATACAGAGGCTCGCTCTGGTTACTAAGGATCTGGAAGAGACGGATGGCCACCACGTCGTCGAGATTCTTGGCTGTCAGGAGATTATATCTAGTGTACCCCTTACCCATGTCAAGTATCTGTGACCAGGTGTCCTCTCCGAGCTTCACCGAGACGATGCCCGGCTTCTGGTTCACGTACACTTTGTCGAGAAGGTGGTATGATGCGAACTGGTACTGGGGAGTCCCGTCCGAGTAGGTCTTCGGGTTGCCTTCATCGTCAAGTACAGGAGCCTCGACGGTATGGTAAATCTTCATCAGTTCAACGGCTGCTTCCTTAGCCTTTGTATAATTCGTTGTGTCATCGGCGTTAAGGAGATTCTTTACCGGAATGTCAATCATGGCGAACTTCTCCTTGTACTTCTCACCGAAGTTAAGCTTGTGGATACCTAGCGCAGCGTCTATGGTATACTCCTGTGCAACGGAGATAACTTCCATCAGGAGACGCTCTCCATACTTGGAGAGGGAACGGCTTGATGTGGAGAATATATATGAACTGTATATGTCGCGAGACTGGAGAGCATTCTTCTGCTCCCCTGCCTCATACGGAGAATCATTCAATCCGTTCGGATTCATTATACCCGTTTGTTTATTTACCGACTTCATCATTCAAACCGTCAGTTTAATATCATTCGATAAGTTCGGAAATCACCTTCCGATTGATGTAACTAGTTGATTATCAAATGCGATTCAACTCAAGAAAAACAGATTATGATAATAATATATATGATTATTGAAGGATAATCATTGATTACTAAACCATTTAATATCCGCTATTTTTGAAAGTATATAATCAGCAACTTCAACTGGACCTATTTATTTCCCTTACAAATATATGTTGAAATTTCCGAACAACCACTATTTTTCAGTTCTTTTTTTATTTTCACAACAAATATTGTGTAATATTGAACTAAAAAGAGGGATGATTTTGTTCGAAAAAAACGAACTCACGGACTTTTCCATAACCACGTTTTCTGTAAATCACTCATTATATCTGTTCGTTTAATGCACCATTTTGATGTCAGGATTTTGGATTATTAACATAAATCGCTGAAATTCTATCCTTTATGTATCCATTGAATTTATCATTAATTTTGTTCGGTTAATAGATGAAAATAATGCTTCTCAGTAGTGTGTGTGGCCCTTTAATTTATATCATTCAATTTGTTTGTTTATTATAATCCGAACAAAAAATAGGGTTCCCGATATCGGGAACCTTATTGTATCAGTTGGGAAATGCGGTCTTTACTCGCCGTATTTCTTAAGCACGTCCTCGACTGCTTCCATTAGCATGTCGTTAAGGCTTGCCTTGCAGTTCATGTGCTGGACCTTGATGAGCTTTGCCTTTGTCTCCTCTGGGAGATAGAGACTGAGCTTTACTTTGGAAACTTCGCTCTTTGGTCTTCCGATATGTCGAGGTGTAGCAGATTCAGGTGCGACACTCTGTACCGGTACTTGAACCGGCAGCCGCTCTGGTTCGATTCTTCGCTCGGGCTCGCCGGCGGACCTCTGCTTAGGAACTCCGATATTGATTGAGGTCGTCTGTTTCTTGACGAAATCTTTTATAATGTCTGCCATAGCTTTATTTTTCTAGTTATAACGTTATGTTCCCTATTTTTCCATTCTAAGGAGGATCTCCTTCGCGACTTCCTTGTAGTCCTTCGCTCCCCTACCCTCCGGGTCATGGGTGAAGATGTCCCTGTGCATTGAAGCCGACTGGTTGAGTTTGGTGTTCTTCCTGATGTAAGGCTTGATTACGTACGCACCGAACTCCTCCTCTATCAATGAGATATATGACTTGTTGATGGTGTCGTTCTCGACTCTTGTGATCAGACAGCCGAGGAACTTCAGGTAAGGGTTGAGTCTCTCGTCGTTTATGATCTCGTTGTACACGTTGATAACCATGTGCATACCGTCGAGTGATGGCTGGTCAGGTGTAGTAACGAGGACGATGCCGTCAGCTGCGACCATCGCGTTGAAGATGATTCCGCCCAGAGCAGGAGGACAGTCCACAACTATGTAGTCGTAGTTGTCCTTGATTGGGGCAATGAGATCCTTGAGAAGGTATACCTTGAGCGAGATTCCTGCGGTGTCGCTTTCGAAATTTGACAGCTTGAGGTCTGCAGGTACGAAATCCACGTTCTCATAGCGGCTCGGGAGGATCGGAAGCGGATTGAGCTTCGGCCCGATGAGGAACGAGTCCTCGATGGTGTTGTTCCAGATGCCTGACTCGTACCTATTGTCATATGATGACACCATTCTTGTAAGGTTGGCCTGGCTGTCCAGGTCTATGAAGAGCACCTTCTTTCCTATCATGGACCAGAGGATGCCCACGTTGAACGCGGATATGGTCTTTGCCACGCCGCCTTTGTTGTTCAAGAAGCAAATAACGTTTCCCATAATTCCTTTTTCTATTGCTTCTGCAAAGATAATAATTATTTTCGTTAAAAACTCTATTGTCGCTAAAAACTTAAATAACTTTTCTCAATTAATAACGAAAATAATCCATGCTACTTCATTACGCACAAATATATGGAGTTAAAAACGCAGTAGAGTTAATAACTCATAAACGAATATTGCGTTAATAACTCAAATTATACGCCTCTTTAAATTTTGTTAATGTCATGTCAATACCATGTTTTACCTTCTCAGTTTTTCGGACTTGCCCTCTTGTGATTTAATCCTTTTCTTGCCCCTGAAAAACCTTCGCGTAGACTAGTGTTCATTTCTCTTAGTTCTCCTAATTTCTCGCGTTATTAACTCCAGTTGTTTTATGTACTCTTTACATTTAACTATACTAATATTTTGCGTTAAAAACCCCAATGTAGTCAAAAACGCAATAGAGTTAATAACTCTAATAATATTAAGTTGTTCATTTCTTTAATTCGAAATGATGTGTAAATTTATCTGAAAATATTTTATAGATTAAATTGCGTTTATAACTCCTTAGGAGTTTTTAACGCAATTTACTTCTAGGAATCAGTTCCTGCGCGTAAACCACATTCTCAGTTATGATGCAGGCAGTAGATATTTGTTGGATTTTATATTAATAATTACTTTCGTTAAAAACTCTAATGTAAGCAATAACGCAATGGAGATAATAACGCAAAAAAATAAACCGGGGAAGAGTTTTCGATAATTGATAATATTTTACGTTAAAAACGAAAAATAGTTGTTAGAGTTATTGGTGTTAATAACTCAAGATATTAAATTTATTATATGAATGTGGAATGATGCATGTGGAACGAATCTGACGAGGACCTATCGGGCCATTATGTCTTAATCTGGACACCTTCTATGGTCATTCAAAAAGTTGTCCCTATAGAATTTGATATTGGGACTTTTCTTGTGGACTTGTATTTAATAAAGATAACACATAATTATTGCGTTATTGCAGTTAATAACGCAAAGAACTATGCGTATACGTATAAATATTATTCTTTGCGTTAAAAACACATAAAAAACGACATTTGTATCTCTGCTAATCTTAGTCGGTGATAATCTTGTCAGTTTGACTTTAACTAGGGTAGAATAATTCCTGAGAGGGGGTGTGTCTTGATGCGCAAATAAACTGAGTTTAAAACTCCTAAGGAGTTAAAAACGCAATAGCGTCAATAACGCAAGAAATATGTAATATCATGCCGCGTATAATTGCTTGCGTTAAAAACGAAAGATTTAATTAAGTTTTTCGTTCCATGAAAGTTAACGTTGTACCTTAGTTGTCTGAAGAAAACAGCACCCATTGCGGATAATCGAATTCGTTGTTCAATGCGTAGATATTACACATTCTTCTATGTATGTAAAAATTACGCATTATCTTTGTGCCGTTAGCCGTATTATGATATTATCGTAGCGGAATTAGTTATTTGTATGGACATTATAATCGACAGGATATTATGGTGGCAGTGAAAGGACAGTATACTTATGAATATCCACGTCCGTCAGTTACTACTGACTGCGTAATTTTCTGATATGACGGCAAGGATATCAAGGTCTTGCTTGTTCAGAGGGGTATCGAACCTTTCAAGGGAATGTGGGCGTTTCCTGGAGGATTCCTTCAGATGGATGAGTCTGCCATTGATGGTGCAAAGCGCGAACTGCAGGAGGAGACAGGACTTGCTGATGCCTACATCGAGCAGTTCCACACTTTCAGCGACGTTAACCGTGATCCTAGAGGCAGGGTCATCACCATTGCCCACTATGCGCTGGTAAAGATCTCCGACGTCAAGGGTGGTGATGATGCGGCTGACGCCAAGTGGTTTTCGATAGGGGAGATTCCGCCCCTCGCTTTCGACCATGACCGCATCCTCCGAATGGCGATGAGCTGTCTGAAGGTGAAGATTCACTTTGAGCCGGTCGGTTTCGAACTTCTTTCGGAAGTATTCACCATGCCGCAGTTGCAGAACCTTTACGAAAGCATTCTGGATGTGCGTTTCGACAGACGCAATTTTACGGCAAAAATGCTGAAACTTGGCATTCTGGAAGGTACGGGAGAACGCTCTGTCGCAGCATCCAACAGGGTCCCGGAGAATTATCGCTTCAACAAGGACAAGTATAACGAACTCAAGTCGAAGGGATTCATACTGGAGTTCTAATAATGGCTGGCCGGTTCTTTCAAACAGTCCTGATTGATATTGAGTTCGGCAGTCAGTTTCAATACGAGCCTATTATCAGGCATCTGATATGTGTTTTTTGCGTCCTAATGTGTATATTTACGTAAGAATGACGTTTACTTGCTGTATATATGATTGAACCCCAGAATATGTTGATATGATTATTGATAGTGAATTATCAAATCTGGTTATAGTGCCGGACGTGCACGGACGAAGGTTTTGGCGGGATGCCGTTGGTGGGCGAGAGGGAGATAAGATTATCTTCCTTGGAGACTACGTGGATCCGTATGGATGGGAGGGAATCTCTCCCGGCGATGCGTACGAAGAGCTGTTGGACATCATCGCATTCAAGAAGGAACATAACGACGTCGTACTGCTGCTGGGCAATCATGACCTTGGCTATCTTGATCCAGCAATATGCTCTTGCCGCAGGGATTATTGCCGTGCCGGGATACTGCGGGAACTGTTCGAGGCGGAACTGGATTTGTTCGATATAGTCCATGTCGAAGAAAAAGAAGGCAGGAAGTTTTTGTTTACCCATGCCGGAATTGCAGAAGACTGGGTCAGACTTCACGCGGACATTGCCGGTAGTCTGGATGAATTCATGCCCGAGCGTCTGAATGGACTGCTTCACGGGAACCTGTCCGAACGCGGAGCTTTGTTCCGGTCACTTGCAGATGTGTCCTGGTTCCGGGGAGGTCCTGATGAAGTCGGCAGTCCGGTCTGGGCAGATGTCAATGAGTATCTGGTGGGGGAATATCTTGTGGAAGGATATACTCACATCTTCGGTCATACGTTGCACGACGGCGGACCAGTCAGTGTGAGCGACAGCGGTTTCTGCCTGGACTGCGCACGTGCTTTCACGCTGAATCAGGACAATGAGTTTGAAATGCTATAATATTATGAATCAATATGTCTGAGACAGATGAGATAATCGGCTCTACGGAACCGATGGAAAGCGAAATATTGTCCGACAATCTGCAACTCATTGTCGGACACCGGGAGTATATATACAGGCATCGGGAGCTGTTCTTTTCGCCGGCGCCGGTTTCGGTATATGGCATAAAGGGGCCGATAGCCGTCGGCACCCTGCTGAAGTTATGGGAGCAAGGCGACGGATGGCTATGTGTCAAGTGTGACGACTGCGGGGAAGATGCCTGCATATATTCATTTGCAGGAAATCCGATGACCGGGACGACGTCCGTCAGTTATCAATGTTGCCATTGCGGGGCAGGCCGGCAACATGTGAGGACCGGCAACTTTATAGATAGGGCAAGAGCGCTTGGTAAAGCAATTGAACGATGTCAACATGGGCAGGATGATGTGGAAGGAATTCCATTTGAGAAACTGATCACCCTGCTGCAGAAAATGAAATGATCATCGGGCACCATAGGCCTGACATAAACGAAAAACGTGAAATTCTTAAATTTCTGATTATTTGCTGTAAGAATCACGCGTCCGAATTGTATAGTATAACGGATACGAGTGGTTCGGAAAAGACAAAAGAAATAATACTGAGATATGATCGGTGCGATAATCGGAGACATCGTGGGCTCTCCTTATGAGTTCCACAACATCAAGCGGACGGATTTCCCGCTATTTCAGACATCCAGCCATTTCACGGATGACACGATGATGACTTTGGCCAATGCCAAGTGGCTGACGGAGGACCATATGCATTCTCCGGCCGGGCTTGTGAGACTTATGCGCGAGATTGGCCGTTCTGATCCCTACATCGGTTATGGTCCCACGTTCATCGAGTGGCTCTATGTGCCTGACGAGTTGGCGGTACCATACAACAGCTGGGGAAATGGCGCGGGAATGCGTGTGAGCCCGGTGGGATTGTTCGCTCATTCAATGGAGGAATGCCTTTATCTTGCAAAGATAAGTGCGGAGGTAACCCATAACCATCCTGAAGGCATAAAAGGAGCCCAGGCCATAGCCTCAAGCGTATTCATTGTTCGGGAGTCCGGCGACGCATTCTCTGAAGATACCAAGTCGCGAGTCAAGACATTCGTGGAAGAGAAATTCGGATATGATCTTGATTTCACCATTGACGAGATTCGTCCAGGATATGGTTTTGACGTTTCCTGTCAGGGCAGTTGTCCGCAGGCTATCAGGGCATACCTGGAAGGAATGGACTTTGAAGATGCCGTCAGGCTGGCGGTTTCCATCGGCGGAGATTCTGATACCATCGCCTGTATGGCTGGAGCAATCGCCGGAGCTGCAGGACAGATTCCAGAAGACATCTCCCGCAAGGCGTATGATATTCTCTCCCCGGACCTTCAGATGATTCTGGACAAGTTTGAGCATTCAATCAAAATGCAGGAAGTGAAGACCAATAAAAATGAAGCAGAACATGGATCCTGACCAATATTATGAAGAATTCGAACGATGTGTCATATCGCTGTTTGAAATAACGGAAGACATTGACTATCTGGGCAATCATCTTGACAGGCGAATCGCAACCGCAATGGAGGTGGTTATCCAAATCAGCAACATTTACGAAGATGGTTGTCATAAGATAAGTCGGGAAATGTACAGCTCGTTGGATACGGCTGTCACGATTCTCGGACAAGCCGGAACTCTGGACAAAAAGGTCAATTCCTTCTATGAGAAGGGGTGTGCCTATTTGAGAATATTCAGGCCGGGAATATTCACAGTGACATAAGGTGCCAGATTATGGCATTCTGTTGAGCTATATTTGACGCAATAGAAGAGAGGACAGTATTAGAAAATACATGGTATGCTGCTTTGCCGGGTATAGAGGCTGGAAGGGAGCGAAGTAATATTTAGGGTGTCGGTGAAAGAAACTGATAAGTCTCCGGTATAATAAGTACAAAAACAGAGAATGGGCAGGAAAGGAACTGCAACAAGATAAAGTGAAACAGAGAATATGGTTGAGTTAGTTACAGACAGGCTGGTGATTGCCACACCAGGAGAAAGTCATATCGACGATGTCTTCCGGATAATGAGCACTCGTTGTCTTGCAGAGCGGACCGGGTTCAAGAAAATGGATGACGTCAGTGAGGCTGAAGGCAAAATCCGCCGGGCCATGCGGACAGACAACATGCTCATCATCTCAAGGAAAGATGAGGATGACGTGATAGGTATCATCATCCTCACCCCGAAAGAAATCAACTTGCCGCAGGGGACACTTGTGGATTATGAGATCTGCTATTTCATTGAAACATCTTTCCAGGGTAATGGCTACATGACGGAGGCATTGGCCTATATGAAGGAATATCTTTTCAATGTCAGGAAGGCGGACAGGCTCACAATCTATCTTGAGCCAGACAACGGACCGTCAAGAAAGGTGGCCTTGGCGGGAGGATTCAAGTTCAGCCACGTTGAGAAGGAGGCGGGATGCAGATATGACGGAACAATGACGGATCTGGAGTTTTATGTCCTTGACAGACAGGATTCTCCAAAAGATACTGGCCCATGCACTGACAATTATCTCAATAGGCAGAAGTGGATAAACGAAGGTGGCGTACTTTTCCCGATTCCGGGTTCCGCGACATTGCTTTCCACTCCGGGGAACGGCGTGTTCAGGATTTATGTCGACGCCAGGATGGGCCGCATCGGTCTCGAAAAGATTGCGGAATCGTTCATCGTCAATTTCAAGGTATATGGGACTGAAGGGAAAGCCATCAACGACCATATAATCCATACATGGAACTCTGACGTGTTCCAAAAGTCGGGCAAGAACCTTGGTGTCATCTTCAACGGATTGAAGGGTACGGGCAAGACCATCGCCGCCAAGCAACTTTGCAACAGGCTCGGGTTGCCTACCATAGTCGTTTCGAAGCCTGTAGACGGATTGCTTGAATTCATCCAGGCGCTCAATTTCGAAGCCGCCGTCCTCATAGATGAGGCAGAAAAGACTTTCGATGAGGAGTCGGAGATCCTGCTGAAAATGATTGACGGGGTGTACAACCACCGCAGGAAACTGTACATTCTGACAACGAACGAACTCACGCTGGATGATAACCTGATCGGCCGTCCGGGCCGTATCCGGTATGTCAAGCAGTTCGGAAATCTTGAACTCGATGTAATCAATGAGGTGATAGCAGATACCCTGGAGGACAAGTCATTGTCCGACGGACTGATAAAGCTGGTAAACAGCCTGGAGATCTCGACCATTGATATCTTGAAATCGCTTATTGAAGAATGCAACATCACAGGGCGGATTCCGGATCCGAATCTGTTCAACGTGCCTCTGTCGAAACTCAAGTTGCGCCTGCTGCGCTTCAGTGATCTGGACGAAGGCCGCTTTGAGGATGTAGAAAAGTTCATTGTCGAGAATAAGCCGGAGTCAATGCCGATTGAACAATGGATGGATATAAAGAAAGATGACGGCAAGGATGACAGCACCTGGCAAAGTTTCATTGAGAAGGAATTCAAATGTGACATCCGCAAGGAATCTGTTTCCTCACGAGATAACGTTGTCATGAAAGGGGGAAAACTCGGGTATCATAAGGTAACCACTGAACCGGACAAGTATGGTTTCTTCAGCTGGGAATACTATGGTGATGAGGAACTGCTGTGTTATATAGGTTTCACTGACAGGCCGTCCTTGTACTGATGCCACTTTTTGGCGGAACTGGTAAATACCTTTGCCGTCAGGCAAAATGAATAATTGAAATTAAACTGGATATGAATAGGAACAACAAAAACGCGGTCAACAATACCGGCGTGAAGAAACAGTATCGTTGGATCAATGACATTGAGCCTGTCTTCATGGAAGACTCCAAGCGCAATTATGGCCACCGTACCTGGGCCAATGCTGAATGGTCTGACATTACTTTGGCATTGGCCGTGGACATGGACTCTCCGGGAGAGATTACCACCAGGAAGGCTGCGGGAGACAAATATGTTGGTTTTACGATTCCGACGGACCTGTCGGAAAGGTGTCTGTCCAGCCTTGCAGAAGCGATAACCAAACGGATAAGAAAGCATCCGAAGTTCAAGACGGACGAGCTGAAACTCAACATTGCCGGTAACAGTCAGATCACCCTTGACAAGTACTGCATCCGGACCTCCGAAATCAGGGAACTCCTGAAACTTGTATTGCTCGACCTGGCGGACTCGGGTGTCAAGTTCTCCATGATCCGTTCGGGCGGCCAGACAGGCGTCGATGAAGCGGGGATCCAGGCGGCACAGGATGTGGGATTGAAATGCAGCATCCTCGCGCCGAAGGGCTTCAGGATGCATAGAGAGCCGGGCATAGAACTCGAAGGCCGTTCCTTGTTCGTGAAAAGATTCCGTGAGGAGATCCCGAGTGATTCTTCAGAATAAGACATTATGTAAGTGGTGTAGATAAAGAACGTAACAATGTCAAATAAAACAGAATATCAAGATAAGCGTGAACTGGTCACAAATTGCGACCAGTTGCAAGATAATCAAGGAGATGTTGAATTCCAGAAGCGGCTTGCAGAAGGACTCCGGAACGGAACTTTTATGACAGTTGATGAATTCTGCCGAAAGTTGGATACATTGAAAGCCTCATTAGTGAACAGGCATAGGTAGAGACGTCACTCTTCAGGGAATATCTCGCGATAAGACAAGGCATATTCTTCAGGATAATGCGCTTTCAGCCAGGCACTCCGGTATGCAAGCCAGGCATCGCAGATGGCGAAGGACTTGTTGAAGGCAAGATGGCCTGTCGAAGTTATGGCTGCCCAGGTATTTTCAAGAGTAGTATCGGGAAAACCTGCTTTCCACCGGACATGAATCTGGTCTCCAATTCATTCAAGACCGCAACTTGATGCTTGCCGACAGCCTTCCGCAGCCTGTCAGCCTCTCCATGCGTGAAACCGCCAATCCTCTCAACTATTTCCATTAGCTGCTCATGATAGACTATGATGCCATAAGTTTCGCCGAGAATATCTTTCAGTTCAGGGGTCATGAAGTCAACGGGTGTTTGACCGTGTTTTCTGCTGATGAGCTCCGGAATTAAATCCTTGATTCCTGGTCGGTACAGTGCTTCCATCGCAACCAGGTCAGAAAACCTGTCCGGCTTCAATGCGCGGAGCTTCTCCCTCATTCCCTCGGAATGGAAATGGTGAATATCGGATGTCTTGCCCGCAGCAAAAAGAGCGTAGGTTTGTTCATCATCGAGCGGAATATCATCACTGTCAATGGTGATTCCCTTCTTTTCACGAACTTGCAGTGTTGTCTCTTTGATTACATCAAGTATTTCTCTGCCATAAATATCCAGTTTCAGGATACCGAAGTCTCCGTCGTCATCTTTTGAATACTGGGAAGCAAGCACTTCCTTTGTGGATTTTCCGAATCTATCCTTGTCTATTGTCATAGGAATTTGTCCGGCCAGCGGACCAATACCGACTAGAATCCCGCAGACATGCACGCCATTATCGCGATTTGTCACTTCCAACATTGCTGCCGTATCATAAGCTTCGCGAATTCTGGCATTGTCCGAGCATTTACGGGTTATGTAATCGTCATTGCAGCGATAATGCAGTAACGTATGCGAACCATAGCTATAGCATCCGTTCTTGTGCGTTATCAGACTGAGGATATGATTAACGATCCGAACATCGGCCCTGTACACTTCAGCACATTCCTTGAACGCGGTATAGTTTCGATACAGAAATTAGATGAACTTTATAACTTATTGTAATATAATTATTTGCCTTTTTAGGCATTTCACGATTGTCCCCCGTTTGTCCCCCCTAATTTTCGGGGATATATAATTTTTCAGAAAATTTGTTGATTGGGGGACAAAATATCTAAGGATGGGGGACAAAAACACGAAAGGTGCGGCCATTCCTCGCGGATTGGTCGCACCGGGTGTTAACAAATGAAGTCTGGCATCAGACCTCAATGCGCAAAGATACAAAATATCTTGTGAAGAGTCCCAGTCTCTTGTTCTTCTTGCTTCTTACTTGAAGGAAATCTGTGGAAACTCTGGATATCTTTCGTAAGTGAGTATCTACCAATTGATTATAGAGTAGGAGAGTCCCACACCAATATACGGGGCAGGGAAGAGCTGACCGTTGTGCAGCGAGACTCCATACCCTGCCTGCAGGCCTAATCCCCAGCGCTTGTGCTTGGTAACCGCCTTGATCTCTTTGGTTATGTATTCCGTTTGCTGGTAGATCCGGATGCTGTCGAGCTGGGGCCGATAGCCGGAGATCCAGGCGGTGTAGCGAGGATCTGAGTATTGGCGTTGTTCTATCGGCAGGTGGATAAGGACCGTGTCATACAGCATCAGGGTGTCGGTGATCGGCACGGGCAGCAGGAGTGTGTCTATTATCTCAACTTTCTTGATTACGGGCTTTTCTACGAAGATGGTGTCATAGACGAACAAGGTGTCAACTTTGACCTTCATCTCGCTGGGATGGGCGTTTTTGTGCTCATTAACGAAGTATCCTATTGCGTTGACAATGTTAAAGAGCAGCAGGAT